>X3_Alpine_Chamois__coassemble_33_pt1 | contig 13456 bp, 11 predicted proteins | sample X3_Alpine_Chamois__metabat2_high_PE_002 | metagenome-assembled genome bin X3_Alpine_Chamois | reverse complement strand
GCGAGTCCCTTTAAACGCAGAAAAGCGACCCTCAACAGGTCGCTTTTGTGCGGATAAAGGGACTCGAACCCCCACGCCTCTCGGCATCAGATCCTAAGTCTGACGTGGCTACCAATTACACCATATCCGCAGGATCTCGCTCTCTAAACTACCGCCGTAGCGTCGAAAAGCGTTGCAAAGGTAAAAAACTTTTGCAATATAAGCAACAGCAAGCGAGAAATTATTTTATTTTTTGTATTTTTGTCCTTATAAAGCCACGTTTTATGCCAAAAAATATAACCCTACAACTATCGCCAAAGCAGGCAGCAGACGAAAAATTCTATATAGCACGTGCTGCTGAACGTCTTGGAATACGCCAGAGTGAGATTGCTCTGGCGCGTGTCGTTAAGCGTTCGATTGATGCAAGACAGCGTATGGCAAAGGTAAACTTATCTTTGGAGATATATGTCGATAAGGAGCCTCAGCCTGCACCCCTGCACTTCGACTATCCTATGGTCGAGCACGGCACAGATGTGGTTGTCGTAGGCTCAGGTCCTGCGGGTTTGTTTGCTTCACTGAGGCTCATTGAGCTGGGTTTCAGACCTATACTCTTGGAGCGAGGCAAGTCGGTGTTATCACGTAAGCACGATATTGCGCAGATTAATCGTGGTGGCAGTGTCAATCCTGATTCGAACTACGCCTTTGGCGAGGGTGGCGCGGGAACATTCTCGGATGGCAAACTCTTTACGCGTAGCAAGAAGCGTGGCGACTACAACAAGGCGTTGCAGACGTTGGTGTGGCACGGGGCAAACCCCGCGATACTCTTCGAGGCGCATCCTCATATCGGTACTGATAAACTTCCACGAATAATATCGAACATATGTCGTACGATAAAAGAGCACGGAGGAAGTGTGTTGTTCGAGAGTAAGGTATCGGGCTTTGTGGTGAAGGATAGGCGCATCAAGGGCGTAAAGGTTGGCGACAATGTGATTGAGGGTGCTGCTGTGGTGCTTGCAACGGGACATTCGGCACGTGATATTTATGAGTTGTTACATTCGTCGGGTATTGCTGTCGAGGCGAAGCCCTTTGCTATGGGTGTGCGTATTGAGCATCCTCAGCGTCTTATCGACTCTATACAGTATCATCGTGAGGAGCGTGGCGAGTGGCTACCTGCGGCGAGCTATTCGCTTGTTAGTCAGGAGGCTGGACGAGGAGTCTATTCGTTCTGTATGTGTCCTGGTGGATTCATTGTGCCTGCTATGACCAACCCTAAGCAGTCGGTGGTAAATGGTATGTCGCCAAGTGGTCGTAACTCGGCATTTGCCAACTCTGGTCTTGTTACCGAGGTGCGCTTAGAAGACTTTGCACATCTTAGAGAGGAGTGGGGTGAACTTGCAGGTTTGCGCTATCAGCAACTCTTCGAGGAGCTTGCAAGGGAGCATAGTGGTGATAGGCAGGTGGCACCAGCACAGCGAGTGTCGGACTTTGTGGCGGGCAGAGAGTCTCGTTCGCTGCCACGTACATCGTATATACCGGGTCTGACGCCATCGCGACTGGATAGATGGATGCCAGAGGTTATTGCAGAGAGGTTGCGCAGTGGTATTGCGACGTTTGGTCGTAAGATGAAGGGTTTTGTTACGGATGAGGCTATTGTTGTGGGTGTGGAGTCTCGAACCTCGACACCTGTGCGCATACCACGTGATGCTGAGACGCTTATGCACGTAGAGGTTGAGGGACTATTTCCTGCGGGCGAGGGTGCTGGCTATGCTGGAGGTATCATCTCGGCAGCGTTGGATGGCGAGCGTATTGCCGATGCGGTGGCTCGCTACTGCAAGGCGCATAATTTCTAAGTAACTAACACCATAAAACCAAAATAGTATGAAGCGATTATTAACCCTTATGGTTGTTGCGATTGTGGCTATGGCGTGCGCAACGACACCTGATAGCGATAACGGCTCGAATAACTTTGTGCGTGTCGATGGTCCAAACCTCGTTACCCCCGATGGCAAGGTGCTATTTATTCGTGGCACGAACCTCGGCAACTGGCTTAATCCTGAGGGTTATATGTTTGGTTTCCAGAGGGTAAACTCAGCACACTTCATTGATGAGATGCTGCGTCAGGCGATAGGTCCTGATGCAACGAATGAGTTCTGGGCAAGGTTTAAGGATAACTACATTACGGAGGCGGATATTGCCTTTATCGCATCTACGGGTGCTAACACCATACGTCTGCCCTTCCACTATAAATTATTTACGGACGAGGATTATATGGGCCTTGTGTCGAAGCAGGATGGCTTTGCACGTGTCGATAGCGTCATAGAGTGGTGTCGTAAATATGGGCTCTACGTAATTCTTGATATGCACGATGCTCCTGGTGGTCAGACAGGCGATAATATTGATGATTCGTATGGCTATCCTTGGCTTTTGGTGTCGGAGGCGAGTCAGAGACTCTATGCCGATATATGGCGTAGCATTGCCGAGCGTTATAAGGACGAGCCTGTGGTGCTGGGCTACGACCTACTAAACGAGCCTATTGCCCCATATTTTGGTGAGGATGTTGAGGTGCTTAATGGCAAGCTCAAAGAGCTATATCGAATCGGCTTTGATGCTATACGTGAGGTAGATAAGCATCATATCGTGATACTCGGTGGTGCGCAGTGGAACAGCAACTTCGAGCCGCTTGAAGATTGCAACTTCGACGAGCAGGTTATCTACTCGTGCCATCGCTATGGTGGCGAACCTACGCCTGAGGCTATTGCCTCGTTTATTGCCTTCCGTGATAAGGTAAATCGCCCGATGTATATGGGTGAGATTGGACACAATACCTACGAGTGGATGTCAACATTCTGCCGTAGTATGGAGGATAATAATATAGGTTACACCTTCTGGCCATATAAGAAGATTGGTCATAGTTCGTGGGTTGGCTTTGCAGCCCCTGAGGGCTGGGAGGCTGTTAAGAGCTTTGCCGAGGGCGACCGCAGTGGTTACCAGCAGATACGTGAGGCTCGTGAGGCTGCGGGTGGTATTGATGCGCTTCGCGAGGCTATTTTCGCCCTTACGGATGCTGTACGCTTTGAGAATTGTACGGTCGATAAGGAGTATATTGAGTCTTTGGGACTGAGTGTTGTAGAGTAAGATAGTTGCATTGTGTCGTCGTTAGCCGTCATACTTACCGTCGCTGGATACATAGTCCTAATGTTCTTTGTGGCGTGGCGTAGTAGTAGAAAAAATAGTGCGCAATCCTTCTTTACGGGAGGTCGCTCCACACACCGTGTGGTGGCAGCCATCGCTATGGTGGGTGCCGCTATGTCGGGTGTTACATACATCTCAGTGCCAGGCACTGTTGCCGCAGATAGTTTCAGCTATCTGCAAACGACACTCGGCTTCTTCGTCGGATACATAATCATTGCCGAGCTACTCATCCCGCTATACTATCGTCTGGGTGTGGTGTCGCTCTACGAGTATCCCAATAACCGCTTTGGCATAGTATCGCATCGTACTGGTGCTTGGCTATTCTTCGTATCGAAGATAGCTGCGGCATCGCTGCGTGCCTATGTTGTGTGTGTGGTCTTGCAGAGCCTAATTTTCGACCATTATGGCATACCTTTCGAGGTTAATGCCTTTGTGATGATGTCGCTCGTATGGCTCTATACGAGGCGCGGTGGAGTAAGGTCGGTGGTGTGGGTCGAGATGCTCAAAACGTTGCTTATGCTTATCAGCATTGTGCTATGCATAGCCTTTGTCATCAACTCGTTGGGTATGACACTTGCCGATGCATACTTTGCAATAGATAGTAGCCATTACTCCGAAATATTCTTTTTTGACGACCCTCTCGATAGACGATATTTCTCGAAACAATTTCTCTCGGGTATATTCCTTGTTGTGGCAATGACGGGCTTGGATCAGGATATGATGCAGACTATGCTTTCGTGTCGTTCGCAACGTGATGCGCAGCGTGGTATGATGCACTCTATCATCATTCAGATGGTGGTAATACTCCTCTTCCTCTCGCTCGGTGCGTTGCTCTATATATATGCCGAGCAGAGAGATATAGTTGTGGCGCACGGCGATGAACTCTTTGGATATGTCGCCACGCAGTCGGGGTTGCCTATGGTCGTAGGCGTGCTCTTTCTCCTTGGACTTACCGCTTCGACCTACTCCTCGGCAGGTTCAGCACTCACGGCTCTGACAACGTCGTTTACACTCGACATACTTCACGCCCGTCAGCGTTACGATATTAATACGGCGGATGGCGAGCGTCGGATAACGCGCCTGCGTCGTATTACACATCTTGGCATTGCCCTTGCGATGATGCTTATTATCATCGCTTTCAATCGCTGGACAACGGTGGGTGTCATAACCCTAATCTTTACAATGGCAAGCTACACCTATGGCCCACTTCTCGGAATGTTTGCCTTCGGAATATTTACACGCCGCAGTGTGTGTGAGCGTGCTGTACCCGTCATAGCCCTTCTCTCTCCGCTACTCAGCTACATCATTGCCTCGCACTCCGAGCAATGGTTCTGTGGCTATGAGTTTAGCTACGAGGTGCTGATTCTCAACGCTGCAATCACAATCTTCTCTCTTTACGTTTGCAGCCGAAGGGGTGTTGCGGTGTAGTAGGCGGTTACCAATTTAGTAGGTGGCGTATAGCGTCGATGGGTGATATTAGGAGCATGCGAGGTCCTACCCAACGCATAACCTTACGAATCTGCTCACGTCGCTCAGGCGCGTAGCAGTGTATGGAACATCGTTTGCACGCAGGTTTTTTGTCGGCAAACTTACACCCATCGAGACGACGGTGTGCATATCGTTCCAATTCGAGATACTCTTCGGGTATCTCGCTGAGCTTTAACCTACGACGACAGTAGATGCGTATCATCATCGATACGACACGTTTTTCTCGCTCAATTTTCGAACTCTTCATACGAGGACTGTGATGTGAAAAAGCGATGTAGATACATCACTCGAATAGCTATTGTTTGTAATAAGGCTGATGTTTAAGCCCCATAATTCCGATGGCAAAGATACGATTTTTTTAAGAAACTCCACTCAATAGAGAGTGCGTTATGCTGCTCGCTAAATACAATATGGGCTGTCAACCTTTAAGGTCAACAGCCCATATTGCATACTCTATTTTGCCTTATCCCTACTCAGCAGCGATGCCAAGCTCCTTCTTCACATCTGCTGTGATGTCGGTAAGGGCCGCTGGGTCGAAGTAAGCCAAGCCTGCACCACCTGGCTGGTCGCCCGTTGTGCTGAATACTGCCAAGTAACCGCCTGCCATCGACACCTTCTTAACAGCCTCGTTAGCCTTCTCATATATAGGGTTCATAACCTCCATCTCTTTGCGCTGCATATCCTGCTGAGCAATCTGCTGGAAATCGGTGTAACGCTGCTGAATCTCCATAATCTCGCGCTCTTTGAGCTGGCGTACAGAGTCGGTAAGCGTTGCTGCATTCTTCTCATACTCGGTGTAGAGCTTGTTGTACTCTACCATAATCTGCTCAAGCTGGTTCTGCAAATCTTTGCCATAAGCTTCAAGATTTGTCTGCGCCTCCTTATACTCAGGCATATTGGTCAATACGGCCATCAAATCTACACGGCCAAACTTCTGTGCGAATACCGTTGAGGTGCTAAGCATAAGCACTACGGCAAGGGTCAGTTTCAAAAACTTCTTCATTGTGATTTTCTATATTATTTAATTATTACAATTTCCTAATTATTTGAGCGCCTCGATAATGGTATTTGTCATATCTACCTTATTCGAGTAGTATAGAACCGTAGGGTTGGCGGCAATGTCGATAACCAAGTCGTAGCCATACTGCTTTGAGATGCTCTCGATAGTGCTAAACACGCGCTCCTGAATAGGCTGAATAAGCTCCAAACGACGCTTCATAAGCTCACCATCGGTGCCAAATAGCGACTCCTGGAACTTTGTTGCCTCAGCCTCCTTTTGTAGAATCATCATCTCGTAGGTCTGGCGTGATGATGCCGAAAGCGATGCCTTCTGCTCCATATATTTGTTATAGATAGTCTCCACCTCCTGGAACTTAGCATCTACCTGCTGCTGGTACTCTGCCGAGAGCTTCTCGATTGTGTCAAGAGCCTCATTATACGCCTCAATAGACTTAAAAACCTTCTCGCTATTTACCACAATATAGTTCTGGGCCGATACCACGCCGAGTGTCATTATCGATAGCAATAGTGTTACCAAATGTTTCATACTCCTTCTCCTTGTGCTTTGTTATACAAATATAATGTATTTATTTCAAATATATTGCCACGAGCTCTATAAAATGCCATATATTGGCTTAGAACTGCTGTCCAAGTACGAAGTGGAACTGCGAACCGCTACGTTCTGTGCTGCCATAAGGAGCGTCGAAGCCGTAACCCCAGTCGATACCCAACATACCGACAACAGGGAGGAAGAGGCGTACACCGACACCTGCCGAACGCTTAATCTTGAATGGCGAGAAATCTCTCCACGAGTTGAAACCATTACCACCCTCCAAGAATCCAAGAACGTAAATCGAAGAGCTTGGCTTCATAATGATAGGGTAACGAAGCTCGACAGTATATTTATTATAGCCCACTGAGTAGTAATCCGATGGGTCGAGTGCTCCATCCTTGTAACCACGCAGAGCAATGATATCGACACCATAGATATTATAACCTGTCATACCGTCGCCACCAATCTCGAAACGCTCGAATGGTGATACCTTATCCTTGTTGTAGTGTCCCAGATAACCCATCTCAGCACCGAGCATCAGTACCAACTTCATATCCGTAGTTAGTGGAAAATACCATTTACCCTTCAACAACCATTTGTGGAATTCAATCCAGCGATATCTATCCTGATCCGATAGATCCTTCGAGGCGTAATCCTTGCCATCCCACAACGAGAATGGAGGTGTCGCCTGTACCGAGAGTGTAAACTCAGAACCCGAACGTGCGTAGAACGGTGAGTCGGTAGATGAACGCTGCAATACAAGTTTTAGCGATAGGGTATTAGAGTTACCATCGCTGATGATGAACGAATTCCAACCCTTCAAGCCGTAACGCTGATATCCAAGCTCTCCGTAGAACGTGAAGTATGGATCGGGCCACGAAAGACGCTTACCAAAGCCAATGGCAAGACCCATCGAGCGGTAGTGCATCGTCGATGACTGCCAAGCGTAGTAGGCATTATTCTGCTCCGAGATATATCCCGATACGGTGAACGAGTTTGGACGGCGACCACCAAGCCAAGGGTCTGTAAAGCTAAGCGAGAGAGCCTTGTAGTATGTACCGTTTGTTTGACCCGAAATTGACAGACGCTGGTTCTGTCCCGAAGGATATGGTCTCCAAGCACCCTTCTTAAAGAAGTTGCGTATCGAGAGGTTGTTCAGTGTGATACCTACCGAGCCGACGAACGTACCCTGACCAAAACCACCGGCAATGTTGAACTGATCCGAAGCCTTCTCCTGCAATGGGAAGTTTACATTGACCAACTTATCCGATACAGGCTGTATGTCTGGTACGAGTGTGGTCTCGTCGAAGTGTCCCATACCCATCAACGTACGCAACGTCTGCATCAGTAGCGCACGGTTGTACAACTCACCAGGACGTACGTATAACTCACGACGTATAACCTCGTCGTCGAGACGCATATTACCAGAGATACCCACCTCGTTGATGGTGAATGGCTTACCCTCGAATATGCGAATCTCCAAATCAAGTGAGTCGGGGCCCACAACAATCTCAGCAGGCTCGATTTGCGACATAAGATAGCCATTGTTCTGGTAGAGCGACGATATAGATATCTCCTCAGGGTTCTGCTCCTTACCAATACCGAGTCGCTTGTGCATCGACTTCTTGTCGTAAGGGTCTCCCGGACGCACGCCGAACATCTGTTCGAGTTGCTCGGTGGTGTAGATTGAGTTACCCACCCAGTTGATGTTTCGGATGTAGTATCTGTTACCCTCCGACACGGTGATATCAATACCGAGTGTTTCGTCGTCGATGTAGTAGATTGAGTCGCTTAGGATTGTGGCATTTCTATAACCCTGCGCATTGTAGAAGTCTAACAATAGCTCCTTATCAGCCTCGTATTCCTCTTCGAGGAGCTTACGATTCTGGAAGAAGAGAATGCTCTTCTGGTGTGTCTTCTTGAAGGTACGTCTTAGTCGCTTATCCTCGAAGGCGTTGTTGCCATTGAAGTTAATCTCGCCAACTCTAACCTTAGGGCCACGGTCAATAACGAAGGTTACATTGACACATTGCTCGTATGTCGTATCGTTTGTGATACGAACATCTACTTCACACGTCCTAAAACCTTTCTCGCTATAATGCTCCTTGATGAGCTTTACGTTTTTGTCGATTACGTAGTCCGAAAGCTCGGTGTTTCGGCGCAATTTAAGAATCTCATCTTTGAGGTCCGTAGCTTTACTCTTCGATACGCCCTCAATCTTCCACGATAGGATTCGTGGACGCTCTTTGAGGAATACCTCCAAGTCGAGTGAGTCGCCCTCGATTGTTGCACCAATCTGAACGTCGGAGAAGTAGCGTGGAGCCCAGAGACGCTGCATAGCATTCGAGATAAACTTGCTGGGCAGATATATTGAGTCGCCCTCCTGCAATCCGGCAGACGATTTTAGGATATCGTGGTTGAGATACTTAACACCGTGGAGGTTGATGTGGCGGATGTAGTATAGCTTACCATCACCCTCGGTGAGTATTGGGGCGTTAAGGTCGAAGTCAATGGTGTCAGCAAACTTATTATTCGAGTCATCGCCAATGGTATAACGCGATGCCGCCACCTGAGCACTGAGCTCAACTGCCGACATTACGAGTGCCACAATGGCCATTATTACTATCTTCGTATATCTCATTTATCGTATCTCTTACGTTTCTTACTCTTTGTCGCTGTTACTTACCAAGCCATAGCGTCGTTCGCGTCGTGAGAAGACCTCCATTGCCTCGTCGAAACTCTCCTCCGTGAAGTCGGGCCACAGTGTTTCGGGGAAGTAGAACTCGGCGTATGATGCCTGCCATAGCAGAAAGTTGCTCAAACGACACTCGCCACTGGTGCGAATAATCATATCGGGGTCGGGTATCGAACGTGTCATAAGATGGTCGGCAATAGTCGCTTCGTCGATATCCTCTTCTCGAAGCTCGCCAGCTGCCACTTTGTGGGCAATCTTTGTTGTGGCAAGCATTATCTCACGACGTGCCGAGTAGTTGAATGCCAACACGAGTGTCAGCCTCTCACCGCCCTTGGTCTCCTCCTCGATGCGCTCAATCATCGCCAATACCTTCTCGGAGAAGTTCGTGCGTTCGCCAACAATCTTCACACTCACACCCTGTCGAATCAAATCCCCAGACTCGCCAATCACACTCTTGCAAAACAGCTCCATAATCGCCTCCACTTCGGCTGCTGGGCGACCCCAGTTCTCGGTAGAGAAGGCATAAAGCGTCAAGTAGCGTACGCCCCAACGTGCCGCAGCACGTACCACGGCGCGCACCGACTCAACACCTGCAATGTGTCCCTCGTAACGCTCCTTGCCACGTTGTTTTGCCCAACGACCATTACCATCCATAATGATGGCAACGTGCTCTGGTATTGATACTGTTTTGCTCATAATAACTTGCAAATGTAAGCAATAAAAATTACAAATCACAATCTGCAAATCACAATTTTTTCAGTCTCGCTCTACGTGTGTGCGCGAGATTAATCATATGTGTCAGATTATCAGAGATATATGAGGATGTTTGTGCTATCCAGTTTATCGCGCCGTATGCTAACGTTTATCCACTCCCCACATCATCTTCTCTCTTAACGTGTCGTAGAACGTATTATTATGTGGTTGAGCTAAAATTAGGCTCTCCTGTGCCACGTTGAGCGTGATGCAAGCCCCATCCGTGAGAGTATAAGTTCTATTGTCGGCAGAAAGGAATGCCTCGCCACCACGCGCAGCAAGGCGTAGCGTGATAGTGCAGTTGTCGGGGACTACAACGGGGCGCATCGTAAGGTTGTGAGGTGCGAGGGGTGAGAGTATGAGGCAACGACACATTGGGTCAACCACAGGGCCGCCCGCACTAAGCGAGTAGGCGGTAGAGCCTGTTGGGGTGGATACAACAATTCCGTCGCCGTGATACGTAGCCACAATCTTATCGTTGATAAGGGCCTCGATTGATATCATCGTAGCACCGTGGCGGTGTATGGCAACTTCGTTGAGTGCCAGACACTTATCGCGAGTATTGATATCGCCCGATAGGTGTAGCATTTGACGATGCTCGAAACTCATTTCGCGTTTGGCGATACGCGCCAGAAGCTCCTCGATGCCATTGCCATCGTCGGCGGTGAGATACCCCAGACGACCCGAGTTAATGCCCACGACAGGTATGCGATAGTCGGGTAGCAGACCCACTGCTTCGAGAAGTGTGCCATCTCCGCCATAGGTAACCATCACATCGTCGCCCGTAGCGATAATCTGCTCTGAGAAGATTCGATGCGCCTCAATTTTTATGCTCGTAAGGCTCTCGATGGTAGTAGCGAAGTCCTCGTTTATCGTAAAGTCAAGGCCCAAATTTTTGATAGTGGTAAGGAGTGTTACCAACTGTTCGGGACAATGGTTTACCTGCTTGCGTGAAAAAAGTATTATGTTCATGGCGACGAAATGAAAAAAAATCGTATCTTTGCTTTCACAAAGATAAGAAAATTATGACAAAGTTAAGCGTTAATATCAATAAGATTGCCGTTGTGCGCAATTCACGAGGTGGAAATGTCCCCAATTTGTTGAAGGCTGCTCTCGATATCGAGCAGTTTGGTGCCGACGGTATTACCGTTCATCCACGTCCCGACGCTCGCCATATACGCTACTCGGATGTGCGTGAGTTAAAGGCAAATATCGCTACGGAGCTCAACGTTGAGGGTAATCCCATTGAGAGCTTCTGCGAGCTTGTTGAGGAGGTGCGCCCAGCACAGGTAACACTCGTGCCAGATGCTGAGGATGCAATCACTTCATCGGCGGGTTGGGATACTATTAAACATCGCGACTTTTTGAAGTCGATGGCTGATAGATTCCACCGCGCAGGTATTCGTGTGTCGATATTTGTTGATCCTGTTGTGGAGATGGTTGCCGCTGCCAAAGAGTGTGGTGCCGACCGTGTGGAGTTATATACTGAGGCGTATGCTTCGGGCTATGCGGCTGATAGAGAGGCGGCTATCGCGCCATATGTCGCAGCTGCGGAGTGTGCCCGTGAGGTGGGTTTGGGTCTTAATGCAGGCCACGACCTCAGCACCGAGAACCTCGAATATTTCATTGAGCGTATCCCTTGGGTCGATGAGGTGTCGATAGGCCACGCCCTTATCAGCGATGCCCTATATTGGGGTTTGGAGAGTACGGTTGAGGCATATCAGGCATGCATACGTCGTGCTAAAAAGTAGTAGTAGATGCCACTTAGAAAACCAATATTTGAACATATACGAAGAGTTGTCGATCGCTTAGGTGTTGAGGCCTATGTGGTTGGTGGCTTTGTGCGCGATTACTACCTGCGTCGTCCATCTACGGATATCGACGTGGTTGTGGTAGGCAATGGTGTGGCTGTTGCCGAGGAGCTGGGGCGTGAACTGGGTGTCAAGGTCTCGATATTTAAGACCTACGGTACGGCGATGCTTCGTTGGCGTGGCATTGAAGTTGAGTTTGTGGGCGCAAGGCGTGAGAGTTATACGCCCGAGTCTCGCAATCCGCAGGTCGAACCAGGCACGTTGGAGGACGACCAGCGTCGTAGAGACTTCACTATCAACGCTATGGCGTGGTGCGTCAATGGCGATAGATTTGGTGAGTTGGTCGATCCGTTTGATGGTATGTACGACTTGGAGGATTGTATAATACGAACACCTTGTGAGCCTGCTAAAACCTTCTCGGATGACCCCCTACGTATGATGCGTGCCGTACGCTTTGCCTCGCAGTTGGGCTTCGATATCGACGATGAGACCTTCGATGGCATTGCTGCTCAGGCAGAGCGCATAGCCATAGTCTCGAAGGAGCGCATTGCTGTTGAGTTGACAAAGATTATGGCATCGCCTGTGCCATCCATTGGTTTGGAGCTGATGCGTGCTACGGGTTTGATGAAGTATGTCCTACCAGAGTTAGATAATATGGCGGGTGTGGAGCGCCGTGGCAAGCACGCACATAAGGACAATTTTGCTCATACGATGAAGGTGCTCGACAATCTCTCGAAGCGTACGGATGATATCTGGCTACGTTGGGCAGCACTCTTCCACGATATAGGCAAGCCACAGACTAAGGCATACGACCAGCGTGTGGGCTGGACCTTCCATCAGCACGAGGCGGTAGGCTCGAAGATGATACCACAACTATTTCGTCGCTTGAAGCTACCGATGGGTGATCCTATGCGTTTTGTGCAGAAGATGGTGTTTCTGCATATGCGTCCAATAATACTTTCTGAGGAGCTTGTAACCGACTCGGCTGTACGTCGTTTGCTCTTCGAGGCTGGCGATGATGTGGAGAAGTTGATGATGCTTTGCGAGGCGGATATCACCTCGGGTAACGATAATAAGGTTAAACTCTTTTTGCGTAACTTCGAACTTGTGAGGGAGAAGATGCGAGACTTGGAGGAGCGAGACCGTGTGCGTAACTTCCAGCCACCAATTACGGGCGACATAATAATGAAGACCTATAATCTTTCGCCATCGAGTGTCGTGGGCGAGATTAAGGAGGTTATAAAGAATGCCATACTTGATGGGGTGATTCCTAACGAGTACGATGCGGCATACGAACTTATGGAGCAGGAGGCTGCGAAGCGTGGTATCGTGAAGCCTTAGATGCAGAGTTGAGTGATGATGATTTGGACTATGATTCTGGGGTTTGCCATCTATTTTGGTGGCAACGCCTATCTCTTTGTTAGACTCTTACAGCAGATTGTCGCATACCCTCTTGGTGTGCGGCTATTTGTTTCTGTGCTATTTTGGTTTTGTGCAGTTGCTATGTTTCTCGCCATTGCTATGCGTGGAGTAGCGATGCCGACCATTGTGCATAGGTTGCTCTATGCGTGTGGCTCGGTGTGGATGGTGTTTCTTCTCTATATGGTACTCGCACTCATACTCTTTGACCTATTATCTATATTCTTGCCAATCAGGGGAATAACCCTATTATTGGCATTTGCAGTAACATCTGCTACACTCATTTATGGTTATTATAACTATCGCACGCCAAAGGTAGAGTATATAGATATAAATGCCAAAAATGTTCAATATGGCTCATCGTTACGCATCGTAGCAATTAGCGATGTTCACCTCGGTTATGGTACTAATAGAGAGGATTTGCGCAGATACGTAGAACTTATAAATCGTCAAAATCCAGATGTAGTGGTCATCGTTGGCGACCTAATTGATAATTCGATTGAGCCTGTTCGACGTGATGATATGTGCGCTGAGTTTTCGCACGTGCGCGCGCGTATGGGCGTATAT
>X3_Alpine_Chamois__coassemble_32_pt1 | contig 13516 bp, 11 predicted proteins | sample X3_Alpine_Chamois__metabat2_high_PE_002 | metagenome-assembled genome bin X3_Alpine_Chamois | reverse complement strand
GAACCCGGATTTAAGGTTTAGGAAACCTTCGTTCTATCCCTTGAACTAAAGAGCCAAAACCGAAGGACAAAGATAAGCTAAATTTTAGAAATAGCAATCATTATATTCCAAAATCGACTTTACAACTACCCAAATGGAGATTTAGGACAAGTTATCGTCACCGCGCGAGGGAAAAATTATCAAAAATCAAAAACAATCTTAAACAAGATATACTACTATAAATCAGCATATTGAAATTATACTGCAAATTTTATTACACATTATTTATGAGAAAATCGGTTGAATGTTTCACATACTAATAAAAAAGTTGTATCTTTGCGGAGTTAGAATGAATATTATTCAAAACCAAGATAGACTATGTTGGAACAGAATTTAATTAAGATTTACGAGCAGAGCTTCCGCGACAACCGCGAGATGTCTGCTTTGACAGACTACTTTAAGGGCGAGACTTTCTCGTACTATGAGACTGCCAAGGAGGTTGCCAAGCTCCACCTTATGTTCAAGGAGGCTGGAATCGTGGCAGGAGATAAGATTGCCCTCATCGGTCGCAACAATACTCGCTGGTGCATTAGCTATATTGCAACAATCACCTACGGCGCAGTAATTGTTCCTATTCTTCAGGACTTCAATCCTAACGATGTAATCAACATCATCAACCACTCTGAGAGTAAGCTTCTATTCCTCGGCGACAACTTCTGGGATGATATCGAAGGCGAGCAGATTCCACAGATTGCAGCAGCCTTCTCACTCACCGACTATCACGTGATATATGAGAAAGAGGGTAACAAGCTTACCAACTACATGAAGGATATTATGATGCACTACCGTGAGGCATATCCTCGTGGTTTTAGCATCGACGACATAAAGTTTGCTGACGTACCAAACGACCAGGTATGCTTGCTCAACTACACATCGGGTACAACAGGTTCATCGAAGGGGGTAATGCTCACGGTTAACAACCTTACGGGTAATGTAGTATTTGCTAAGGAGATGATTAACCCAGAGAATGGCGAGCACTTCTTCCGCAAGGGAGGTCGCACACTTTCGTTCCTGCCTTTGGCACACGCCTATGGTTGCACCTTCGATTTTCTCGCGCCACTGGCAGTAGGTGCGCACATCACACTTCTCGGTCGTATTCCTTCACCAAAGATTCTTGTTGAAGCTATGAAGGTTACTCGTCCAAACATTGTATGCTCGGTACCTATGATATTGGAGAAGGTGTATCGCAAGAGCATCCTTCCACTCTTGGAGAAGGGTTCGATGAGTATCGCAATGCGTATTCCACTTCTTAATACGGCTATCTACTCTACAATCCGCGCACGCCTTATGGAGCAGTTCGGTGGCTGCGTCGAGATATTTATTGTGGGTGGCGCAGCCCTTAATAACGAGACAGAGGACTTCTTGCGTAAGATTAAGTTCCCAATTACGGTAGGTTACGGTATGACCGAGTGCGCTCCACTTATCAGCTTCGAGCTTCCTACTCTATTTAAGTCTGGCTCGTGCGGTAGGCTTATCCCAGAGATGCTCGAAGGCAAGGTTAACTCACGCGACCCGCAGAACATACCTGGCGAGTTGTTAGTACGTGGCGAGCACGTGATGAAGGGTTACTATAAGAATGAGGCTGCTACGTCAGCCGTTCTCGACGAAGATGGCTGGTTGCATACGGGCGATATGTGTACGATGGACACTGATGGTACACTCTATATACGTGGTCGTTGCAAGACGATGATTCTCTCTGGCTCTGGTCAGAACATCTATCCTGAAGAGATTGAGGAGCGTTTGAATAACCTCTATATGGTTGCCGAGTCGCTTATCATCGAGAATAATGGCCGTCTTACTGCGTTGGTTGTGCCAGACTATGAGTTGGCAAATGCTGAGGGTGTAAACCTCGATAACTTGCAGGAGATAATGAACGAAAACCTAAAACAGCTCAACACGATGGTTGCATCGTACGAGAAGGTTGCCAACATCGTAATCCACCGCGAGGAGTTCGCTAAGACCCCAAAGCGCAGTATCAAGCGTTACCTATACAGTGCCGAGCGACTAAACCTCTCATAGTGTGAAGAGCAACTAAGGCACTATCCTATAATCCAATAATCCGTTGTAGTTTAGCCACAACGGATTATTTTTATATTCACTCTCTTTACAATACGATACTACTCAATAACACAAAAAAAACACAGCACATTAACGTGCTGTGTTATATTCAAAAAAGTGTGTGGTAACAAACTCCTATTGTTATATCCCAAGAAGGAGTTACGTCGTTCAAAGATGATGTGATTAGCCCTCCCAAGGAATTACCCACTCGCCCTCGAAACCAGGGTCGATACCGAAACCACCTGTACCGAAGGATGCTGTAAGCATACGACCCTCGATGACGGTCTCCATATTACGCTTCAATGGCACGACAATACCAGTCCAGTTACTAATCTTATCACCGATTAATTCACCAGTATCGGAAACGGTAACCTCGCCATCGAAGAATGCGAAGTTAATCTTAACGTTCGTCTGCTTTCCATTCACGAAGACGTAGTCGTAGCACAACTCCAACTTACCCTCCTCGTCAATGCGAGCATTCGCCATAAAGGTGCGCTCAAACTCGAAATAGTTAGGTTTCTGCTCTTCGACATTATAACCAGCAGATACGTACTGCGTATAGGTTACCACAGCTGTAATATTCTCAGGATTACGACCACCCTTCATATAGTCGTCCATATCGGTTGTGATGCACTTGAAACGACCCTTTGGACGCTCCAACATAACATCATAGACAGCATCAACATTGTTATCAGCATAGCGATACTCCGAGAAGTCAACTTCGAGCTTGTTGGTAAACACATCCTTATCGTTGTTATCTACGACAGGCTCATCCGAGTAGAGAATCTTACGAAGATCATCGGTGATATAATACCACGACTCACGCACATCATCCTGCACATAGTCGCACCATACCAAGACCTTATATTTACGCGCATCGACAACAAACGTTGTTATTGCCTGAGGATTAGGGTCATCGACATCGGCAAATAGCACACGACGCTCAACAAAGTGTGAGCTCGACGCACGCACCTCGTACAACTCAATTATATAGCGCAAACATACAGGCTCAGTAAAGCGAGTTCCAAGCAACTCAGAACTCTGGGTACGAACTACATACGATGTTCCATTCTCAGCATCGCACTCCACCGTTACAAAATGCTCAGGGTGTGCTAAATCGACAGAGCAACGCACAGTGAGGTTCACGTCGATATCGACGGGATACTCATGAATGGTACGGTCGCAACTTGCAAGCGCAAGTGTCGACAATATCATCAACAAGATATGTCTTACGCGTCCAAACATTTACTCACCTATAGTTTTACTTTTTTTACTCTTCTTATTGTTGATATCAATACGATACGAGAAGTCAACACCCAACTTAGTGAGGCCATAGCAATGACGGCCCTCAGTACGCAAGTATTTACCATTGTGGCAACCCTCATATACGTCATATACCACATTCATATAGCCTACGCCTATGGTAAACTCTACACCCCACTTACCATCCTTGCTGAGTGGTAGAGCATAACCATAGCTAACACCCACACCCCACAATGCACGATTAGGATCCTGGTAACGGAACTCATCGTCAACTTGCACATTGAAACCCGCCACAGGTGCGTGAATACCGATAAAATGGCCCTTCACAAGTGCCTCGCCAAACCAATAACGCAACTCTGGCTGTACGGCAAGTACACGGAATTTGCGATCGGGACGGAAATAGTCATATGGCGAATATGTACCCAAGATATCAAGCGAGAAATGAGGTGCCAATCGCCACTCCAAGCCAAGATTTGCATTGAGGGCAAGAACCTGCAAAGCATTTGCTTTGATATTCATCAGAGGCTTAGTCTGGGGTTCTGGCTGCTCGAATACAGGTTTAGGCTCAACATATACTTGTGCCGCAACTGGTTCGGCAATGGTTGCCAAAACAGGCTTATTCACATCGACCTTCTTGCCAACAGATACCAAGATAAACCATCCGTTACGAATCTTGACGAAATAACTATCATTGAGAACCTTCCATACAGCACCACCGCCCAACTTCTGCAACTCTATGATACGACCATCAATCGAGTTACCTACCCAATCGGTAGTTGCGGGATATTCAGTATCCAAGATATTGAGCACCTCCTGTTTGAGTGGAAGGTTATCATCCTTTTCAACCATCTGGCGAAGTTCGTCCCAAGCAATATAGTGCTCGTTATGAACGATAAGTGCCTCAGGGACATCAACGTGGCTAAGCACAAGATTCTCGATAGCCTGCATACGAGCGTGGCTAAGCTCCGTATTGAGCTCCATACGGCCCTCAGGCGATGCTGTACCACAAATCTCAATCGAACGAATTTCAAGCGATGGGTCGTTGTTAATGCTATTGAACAAAGAGTCAACGCGCTCGATGAAACGTGCATTGTCGCGATAAGTAGTATCAATCACGGCACTGTTCACACGGAAGTCCATACCAATACCCTGACGCACACCAATGATGTCAGATGTCTCCGACTGCTGAGCATGAGCAGCCAAAGGCATTGTGAGCACCATCAGAAATAGCGCAACGACAAATAATATGTTCGACTTCAAATTCATCAAAAAAAATTAATCAATCCTGCAATTCTACAAAAAGCATACCACAGAACTCTGCAAAGGACTTATGTGCGCCACACGCGACACACAAGTCATAATAGCAGTTAACAAGCTGAGCAATAAGCATATAGCCATTCACATCAGCCACCACCTATCTATAAGACTCCACAAATATACAAATTTTACAACAAACTGCCAAAGTTTTCAAGTAAAAAATTAACACTTATAAATAACACCTTTTCAAAGTTCCTTGCCTTTCAGTCCAAAGATTCAACTTATTAGGAACAGCATAAAACACAAACAAAAGGGGTGTCTTGCAATTGCAGACACCCCAAAATATCGAGCCAAATAACTATATTACTCTCTTTACAATGTCGATTTAGACTCAGCACTAACCTCTCGGCTAACCTTCGACACAAGGCCCTGCAACACCGTGCCTGGACCAACCTCCGTGAAAGCTGTAACACCATCGGCAATCATCTTCTCGACAATCTGAGTCCAACGAACAGGTGCTGTAAGCTGAGCTATAAGATTACGCTTGATAGACTCCGCATCGGTGTAAGGCATTGCGTCAACATTCTGATATACAGGACACGAAGGAGTCATAAACTCCGCCTCAGCAATGGCAGCCTCCAACTCCTGACGAGCAGGCTCCATAAGCGGAGAGTGGAATGCTCCACCAACAGGCAAGCGCAAAGCACGACGCGCACCCGCAGCTTTAAGTCTCTCACAAGCCTCGTCAACAGCGGCATCTGCACCCGATATAACGAGCTGTCCAGGGCAGTTGTAGTTCGCTCCAACAACAACACCATCAACCGAAGCACAAATCTCCTCTACGCTCTTATCATCCAAGCCAAGAACCGCAGCCATACCTCCTGGCTGCTGCTCGCAACACTTCTGCATGGCCATTGCACGCTTCGACACGAGCTTCAAACCATCCTCGAACGATAGAGCACCAGCAACAACAAGTGCCGAGAACTCACCCAAAGAGTGTCCAGCAACAGCATCTGGCTTAACACCAAGAGCCTTAGCCAAAATAACCGAGTGAAGGAATACAGCAGGCTGCGTAACCTTTGTCTGTTTAAGTTCCTCTGGCGTGCCAGAAAACATAATATCTGTAATACGGAAACCAAGAATCTCGTTAGCCTTCTCTAACAACTCACGAGCCTCGGCTACATTCTCATAGATATCTTTTCCCATACCGACTGCTTGTGAGCCCTGACCAGGAAAAACGTATGCATGTTTCATCTTCAATAAAATTTACTTGGGAAATTGTCCCAATGGGTTAAAACTTTATTCTAAAAATCGTACAAAGTTAGGTATTATTTCCAAATATACAAAAATAAAGGCTCATTCCAGCGAGGAATAAGCCTTCATCATAGGATTATCATTCTACAATAGACACTGATACTCAAACTCGTCGATAAAACCAGCTCCCCGTTTTATCCACTCACGTCGCACACCACAACGCTCGAAGCCACAACTCTCAAACAGAGCAATACTCGCCGAGTTATCCGCAGCGATACTCGCCCATATCTGCCTTACACCAAGCGTTGTTGTGGCATACCGCTTAATAGCCTCGATAGCGCATCGAGCATAACCCCTACGTCTATTCGAGCTATCATATATGAGCACACCAATACCGAAACGGAGGTTCTGAGGGTCGAAATCGAAGACATCGAGCGTACCAACCGCCACACCACCACTCTCGATAACGAGACGCATCTGGCGCGTAGCATAGATGTCGTAGTTCTGCTCCTCGACAAAGCGCACCAAACGTTCACGCGACACCGGAGCAAGCGTACCACTAACACGCCACACATCGACATCGTTCTCCCAGAGGTACATCAACTCCACATCAGATGGCTCGATGGCCCTCAAACGGCACTCTTCGGCACTAATGCTAAACATATTACAGACCTATAATCTTGTTGCGTATGAGCATTGCTACACCCCACGCATTGGCACTATCTGCCATCTTAGATACTCTGAATTTTGTATCCTTATAGACCAAATTCAGCGAATATTTGTTCGTTGACGATTTGAGCGGCAACATCAGATACTCGCCCGCCTGTGCAAGGTTACCACCCACAATAACCGTCTCTGGATTGAACGTATTGATAAGGAAGGCAACAGCCTTACCCACCTTCTCACCAGCCTCCTCGATAAGCTCAATAGCAAGGTTATCGTCATTACGCGCAGCTGCAATAATATCGTTGATATGGATACTCTCACCACGGTCGTACATCTCACGAAGACAGGTGTTGACACCATTCTTTATTAGGTGGACAATTTTATCCTCGATGGCAATACCCGAGACCTCAGTCTCCAAGCAACCCTTCTTACCGCAGCCACAGATAATCTCATTATCGAAGAATGGTATATGTCCGAACTCACCGGCAAAACCATTCTTTCCATAGTAGAGCTTACCATCGATAACAATACCAATTGCCACACCACGACCCATATGCAGGTAGATGACATTACTCTCGTTCTTCGATTTTCCTGTCGTGTACTCGGCATAGCATCTCGCGCGCGTGTCATTCTCTAATAACACGCGTATGCCTATGCGCGAGGAGATAATGTCGCAGAGAGACTCTTCGCTCGACGTGAAATACTTATACGAACGGCCCGTATCTGGATTAACACGACCTACCATCGAGACTCCCACACCGAGGAGTTTCTCCCTATCAACGCCACAATCGTTAACAAAAGTCTCGATATTATGACATATACGCTCCAAACATTGAGGGCGATCAACGAGTTCAAACGTAGTATCTATACGCTCGCTGATTACATTGTTTTGCAGATCAGTAACCACATAGGTCATATGATCACGACCAACATTGACACCCGCAAAATAGATTGCCGAATTTGCCAGACCAAAGACATTAGGACGGCGACCACCAGGCGTCTCGACCTTACCCAAGTCGATGACAATCATATCATCGACCAGCTCCTGCACAAGTTTGGTCATCGTAGGCACACTTATGTGCAACTCACGAGTTAGCTCCGACAGAGTACACTCGCCATTGAGTGCCATATATGCGATGATATTGCGCTTAATGATATTATTCTTATGAGTGATGCCCTTCATATTTTCAGAGGCATCGATATTAAAAAACTTTGCCAGCGACGTCATTTCCCTACACACTTTTTGGTTTTACTATACAAAGATAATAAAATATTTTGAAAATTATATCTATTTTTTTAGAAATTTTCAAACCTCCACACTATAATGCAGATATTCACAAAAATAGGAATTTTGACACAGACAGCTATGCTCGTTTCGTGCGTGCAACGAATGACATAATAAGCACTACGGCAAGGGTTAGAGTCTCAGATACGGGCATTGCAAGCCAAATGCCTGATATACCAAACATCTTTGGGAGTAGCATAAAGCAAGGCAAGACGAAGATTAAACCTCTCAGTAACACAAATAGTGTCGCTTGACGAGTACGCTCAATACTCTGATAGTAACCGATTATGGCTACATTTAGTATGAAGAACACCACACCCGTAGCGTAGTAAGGGAAGCCCTCAATGGCCAATATACCCGCAGCACTATCTACATCGACAAATAGCCCGACGAGGGTACGTGGTATAGCCACAAAGAGAATGGCTACAACGACTCCTACCGCAAGAGATGTTCGCAACAACATACTGCGAACCTCTCTCACAAGATTCCAACGCTCAGCACCGTAGTTATAACTGATGATTGGCTGTGCCGACTGAGCTATTGCGTTACCCACCATAAAAAAGAAGGGGGTATAGTAGCACGCAATGCCGAATGCACCAACACCATCGTCGCCCAGGTAGCGCATAAAGATTATATTTCCCACGAAGATAAGTACCGCCAACGAAAGCTCACCCATAAGCGACGAAAAGCCTATTCGACACTGATAGCCAACATTGCGCAACGATAGGCGCAAACTCTTAACGCTCCACTTCGGTAGCACCATATGAAGGTTATTGCGACCATTAAGAAGATATACAAGCGACATTATACCGCCAAGCGTAATACACAACGACGTGGCAATAGAGGCTCCCTCAACACCCATACCCAAGGGGAAAATGAAGAACCAGTCGAGCAGAGCATTCAGCACCGCAGGCACAATATTACACCACATTGCGAAGCGTGGTGCGCCATCAAGACGTATCACGAAGAGACCTATCATACCAAACATCTCGAACACAAAGCTCGGCAAGAGCCACAGCATATACTTCAAGACGTGAGGTAGCAGCGTATCCGACGCACCGAGAATACGCGCGGTATGCACTGGAAAGATAGCTATAAGACCTACGATGAGTGCAGCTACCGTCGCAGCAAAAAGCAGGGCTTGCGTAACATTAAGGCGTGCAACTTTCAGACGTCCCTGCGACAAATGAATGGATGCCACAACCGAACAACCAGCACCCACCATAAGGGCTAAGCCAGACATAATCTGATAGATGGGGACCACAATATTGACCGCAGCCACTCCTATTGCTCCCACACCGTGTCCCACAATGATACCATCTATGGCAGTCATTGCCGACATTGCCAGCGTACCGAGCAAAGTAGGGATGAGCAGACGACGAAAGAGTGTCGATACCTCACCATTCTCAAAATCTATTACATCTCTCTTCATTATGGTTCTTTAACACGCCAATATTTTTAAGCGACGCAAAGATACAAACAATTTTAGAGATAAATTTCGAATTAATTCCAATAAATTGCCTATCTTTGTGAAATTATGCACATAAAGCTATGTTATTACACGAAAAGCTAAATAGTATAGATATCATTCTCGCCTCGGCATCGCCACGCCGCCGCGAGCTACTTAAAGCTACGGGCATAGGTTTCCGCCTTGCCGAGAAGTTCGAGTGCGAGGAGAGCTACCCCAATTCGCTTGCTGCGGAGGAGGTAGCACCCTACTTATCGAAACTAAAGAGCCTTGCCTATCCCACACCATTAGCTGTAAACCAGTTACTTATCACAGCCGATACTACCGTCATACTTGGAAACGAGGTATTAGGCAAGCCATCGTCTGGCGACGAGGCTTACAAGATGCTTGAACGTCTTTCGGGAAGAGAGCATAGCGTGATTACGGGCGTTACGCTCCGCACGACTCATCGCACACACACATTCTCGTCGTGCAGCGTAGTGCGCTTCGCACCACTTAGCCCAGAGCAGATAGACTACTACGTAAAGAACTATCAACCAATGGACAAGGCTGGGGCGTACGGCATTCAAGAGTGGATAGGATATGTGGGCATAGAGTCGATTGAAGGCTCGTTCTTCAACGTTATGGGACTCCCCGTGCAACGGCTATGCCGCGAATTAGACTACTTCATCGAGGAGCTTCCATCGTGCTATATGTAGAGGAAACTAATTAACTAATAGATAACTATGAAACGAACCTTACTTTTGGTCGCTCTGCTCTTTGCAACGACCTTCTCGGCAGTTGCCGACAAGGGTATGTGGCTACCCTCACTAATCTCGTCACGCATCAAGGATATGAAGTCAAAGGGTTTTAAGCTCTCGGCTGAGGATATCTACTCTATCAACAAGGCCTCACTCAAAGATGCCGTCGTACTATTCGACGGTGGTTGTACGGGTGAGATTGTTTCGGAGAAGGGTCTGCTTCTTACGAACCACCACTGCGGCTACGATGCAATTCAGGCTCTATCGAGCGTCGAGCACGACTATCTTACAAATGGTTTTTGGGCTATGTCGCACGCCGAGGAGCTACCTTGCCCTGGCTTGAAGGTACACATCTTGGTGCGTATGGAGGAGGTTACCGACCGTATTGCCGCTGGTGAGAGCCGTCAGGATATAATTGCTAAGGCTGAGGCCGAGGGTATGGGCTTCCGTGCTACGGTCGAGTCGATGTACTACGGCAATCAGGCATATCTGTTCATCTATCGTGAGTTCACCGACGTGCGTCTTGTTGGCACACCTCCATCGGCTATCGGCAAGTTTGGCGCAGATAACGACAACTGGATTTGGCCACGCCACACTGGCGACTTCTCGGTATTCCGCATCTATGCTAACGATACCAACCAGCCAGCTGCATATAGCCCAAACAACCGTCCATATCGTCCTGCACGCCACTTTGAAATTAACACCGACGGCGTTAAGGAGGGCGACTTCACGATGATTTATGGTTTCCCTGGCAACACTCAGGAGTATATCACATCGGATGCTGTTAAGTATGTAGCCGAGCTATCTGACCCAACAAAGATTGAGCTACGCACAAAGCGTCTCGACATCATTGGTGCAGCACAGGCTACATCGCCTAAGATTCGTTTGCAGTACGCAGCAAAGCACGCAAACATCGCAAACGCTTGGAAGAAGTGGCAGGGCGAGGTGCTGGGCATTAACCGACTCGGCACTGTTGGCAAGAAGCTCGCCTACGAGGAGCGTTTTCGCAAGGAGAACCCCGACAAGGCTTATCTTCTCGACTCATTGGCTAAGGCCTATGAGGAGTATGCTCCACTATACTTCAACTATGAACTCTTCAACGAGACCATACGAGGCATTGAGCTAACACGTGTCATAGATATTGCTAAGAGCGAAAGACTCACCGAGGAGCAGAAGATGGCAGCGGTCGAGCTATTCTACAAAGATTTCCAACTCGACATTGACCGTCAGTTGGCTATCACCCTGCTTGGCGAGTACGAGAGACTAAGAAGTGTAAAGAATGAGGCTCTCGAAGCTAAGTTCGAGGAGTATGGGGGTGCAGCGAAATACGCCGAGTGGCTCTACGACAACACTAAGCTCGGCACAATCGAAGGTTTCTCGATAGAGGCTGCACTCAACGACCCTATCGCCGAGTTCCACTCGCTTATCCAGCCTCTGGGACAACTCCTCAGACAGTACACCTACCGTAACCTAAGCAACATTCCACAAATCGAGCAGTGGTATCGTCCATACGTTAAGGCATTGATGGAGTGGGACACAGAGCGTGCCTTCTTCCCAGATGCAAACCTTACGTTGCGTGTAGCTTATGGCAAGGTTGCTGGATATGAGTATGCCGATGGCGAGTACCACCTTCCACAGACTACGTTGGAGGGTATTATGGAGAAGGATAACCCAGAGATTTACGACTACAACATTCCTCAGAGCCTTCGCGATGTATATGCTAAGAGAGATTATGGTCGTTGGGGTGTTGAACTCAATGGCAAGTACACCGTGCCTGTATGCTTCATCGCTACGAACCATACCACAGGAGGTAACTCTGGTTCACCTGTTCTAAACCGCAAGGGAGAGCTTATCGGTATCAACTTCGACCGTACTTGGCTTTCAACTATGAGCGACATTGAATTTGACGAGACCCTCTGCCGCAACATCATCTGCGACATCCGCTATGTATTGTTCATCATCGACAAGGTGGGCGGTGCCGAGTGGCTTATTGAGGAGATGGGTATATAATTGATAGCTTACAACACAATAAGTGGGTATTCCGAAAAAGAATACCCACTTATTGTATTATTATAGAAGAATTATTTCTCACTCTTTCTCTTCTGCTCGGCATACTCCTCCATAAGGCTCTTGCCCATACGCACTGCGGTATCCTCGATACGCTGATACGACTCAACGGTTGAAGTCTCTATCGCCTTATAGCCCTTAACAACGCCCTCCTCAATAGCCTTATAGCCATCAACTACTGCCTTTTCAATTCCTACATAGGCACTAACAACACCCTCCTTAATTCTACTCTTTGTCATAATCTCTATCTATTTTTGTTAACTAACGTTCGACGATGCAAAGGTAGAGCAAAAAAGATGGCAGATAAAGTTCACTCATTCGTAATATTTGGACTAATATTCCGAATAATATTGATAATTGGCATAAAATAGATACTTTTGTGTACCAAAAGGCGTAATTATGAAGTTTTCGGAGATTATAAACAGCTATCTGAGTTGTGGTCATACAGGTAGCTACTACTCGCTCGACGAGGAGTTCTGTATTGTAGATAATCCGTCGTTCAACATCATTCCCGACAATGCCTACCGCTCGCCATTTGTCGTGGCGGTATATTGTCGCAATGGTTACGGCAAGGGACGCATAAATGCTCAGGAATACAACTTAGAGCCGCAAGGTTTCTTCATTGTGCTACCCGGACAGATTACCGAGTTTATGGATGTTAGCCCCGATTTCGAGGCCACGTATATCATTATGACCTCAGATTTTACCGAGAGTCTAAGCATAGGTAACACCTTCAACCTGCGCAATATAATAGCACGACACCCATATAACACTCTCGAAGAGCGTGCCTGCACAGCGTTGGAGGCATATCTAACGATGTGCAAAAGTCTGATACCCACCGAGAGTAACCCCCACCGTGCCGAGATACTACGCCTTATAACTCGTGCCTTCTTTCTCGGCCTCGGATACTTTATGCACGAACAAAACAATAACACGACACAGAGCCGCGCGGAGAGCATTACAGAGGAGTTTATACAACTTGTCGAGGATAACTATCGCACACACCGAGACTTAGCCTTCTACGCCTCGCATATGGGGCTTACCCCGAAACATCTCTCAACAACAGTTAAGCGAACCAGTGGCAGGAGTGCTATGGAATGGATAGAGAGGTATGTCATAGTAGAGGCATCGCTACAACTAAAATCAACAAAGCACTCCATAAAGCAGATAGCCTACGACCTGAACTTCCCATCGCAATCCTTCTTCGGCAAATATTTTTCACGCATCGTGGGGCTTTCGCCTGCCAAGTACAGACGTAAACATCAACGATAGGCTTTTAGAAGCTGTTTGAATTTTATTTTGAGATTATTTGAGAGCTAATTCCGTGTAAATTTTCATTGGGGGGGGGGGGGGGATGCAGGTAATAGTGGTCTATTTCTAATCATAGCAAAGGAAAAGGTGCCGAAAAAAGCCAACAAG
>X3_Alpine_Chamois__coassemble_31_pt1 | contig 13569 bp, 12 predicted proteins | sample X3_Alpine_Chamois__metabat2_high_PE_002 | metagenome-assembled genome bin X3_Alpine_Chamois | reverse complement strand
CTCACCCTTGGGCTCGTGTGCCTTGAAGTGGGTTATCGCCTCAGCAACAGTGCCCCGCACCGTCTCCTCAAACTTCTTAGTTATCTCCCTAACAACAGCCACACGACGCTGCTCACCCATAGTCTCGGCAATCTGCTCCAAGCACTTAACCACCCTATAAGGCGACTCGTACAACACAAGTGTTCGAGGCTCTGTGGCAAGCTCTTGCAGACGTTTCATACGACCCTTCTTCTGTGGCAAGAAGCCCTCAAAGCAGAATCTATCGCAAGGAAAGCCACTCTGCACAACAGCAGGAATGAGTGCCGTAGCACCAGGCAACGTAACAACGTCGATACCCTCCTCAACACACTTACGCACAAGCAAGAAACCTGGATCTGAGATGCCAGGTGTTCCAGCATCCGACACAAGGGCTACATCCCTACCCGCATTTATACTCTCGGCAACACGACCAACGGTTGCGTGCTCGTTGAACTTATGGTGCGAATACATAGGTTTTTCGATACCCAAGTGGTGTAATAGATGCGAAGTGGTACGAGTATCCTCGGCAAGGATAAAGTCCACATCACGCAGAATGTTTATAGCACGTAGCGTGATATCTTCAAGGTTGCCTATCGGTGTAGGCACAACATATAATTTTGCCATACTACGAAAGTTTTCTTTCGATTAGTGATACGAGAAGCTTCGCACCCTCCAAATCGGGATTCCACGTGAAGTTCTCGACAATGTATATCATACACTCGTCCAAGTCCTCGAACTCGTTAAGCGTATTTATCGTATCCTCATACTTACCAGCATCGCCACCAAAAAGGTCGTTAATCATCAAGAATTTATCGTTGAGACTAATTGCCTTATGTAAGTCGTCGATGCGATTGAACGGAGCAGTAGGCTCCTCGGTTGCCATCTTATCGCCAAGCACCGTAACACCGCCACCCAATACATCGGCAAGACGCTCGGCGGGCTGAGGCTGAGGTTTTGGCTCAACGATTGGTTCTGGCTTAGGTTGTGCCGCTGTGGCAGGTTGCACGACGGGTTCTGACAATTCGGTTGCAACAGGCTCTACCACCCTGCTTGGAACTGGGTTTGCAGGAGTACCATAGAGCGAAATTATCTTGCGAGACTTGCTACGAACAGGAATATCCTCAATATCGAACAATCCACCACCCAACGTGGGAGTCGTCTGCTCAACCACTACTTTTGTAGGTTCAGAATCTGGCAACAATTCAGGCTCAGATTCAAGAACTACCTCTGGCTCAGGAACTACGACAGGTTCAACTTCGGGCAAAGGGATAATATCGGGTTCAGATACGACCTCTGGCTCGGGTGCGACCTCTGGCTCGGAGATAGATTCCACGTCGGACTGAGGCTCCGTAGCAGGCTCACTATCGTCCGTAAGACCCAGAAGCGCATCAATATCGAGCACCTCATCGAAGAGTTCACCTGCCGAAGGGGCTGCAACAGCACCAGCAACACTCTCCTCACGAGTCTCTACAAACTCACGTGGCTGCACATCAACGCCAAGTAGCTCATCGTAGGCCCGACGCAACTCTTCGAGTGCCAAATCTCGCTCGATAGTCGGCATCTCGCCACCCATCTGCCACTGCTCGACAAGTGCCACAACTTTTGCTAATCGCTCCTGAATTTTATTTAGCTCCATACTCGACAAAAACATTTGTGTATATTACGTATCAAAGATACGAAAAAAAAGTAAACTATAAAAGACTATCAGCAAAAACTTCTATTATGAAGGCTGTTTTGGTAAATTACACGTGCTGACAACCGTAAAATAATAGTGCCGCAACCATTCGGTTTGCGGCACTATTGCTATATTCGAATTGAGTTACTATCGACGATCGCAAGTATAGACAAGATTATCCATACAGATATAGAGCGGTGTATTAGCACCCCACTCACCAACATCCGATGTCTCGATGCGTACTCTGATACCCCACATTCTACCGCTGAGGGCACTGATATCGAAGGCATCCCAGTTTGTGGCAATATAACGCTTGCCATCACGATAGTCAACAACATAGCACTCGACGCTTTCGCCCTCAACCTTATTCTCCATAAGAGCTGTAAAGACCACCTTCAAATAGTCGCCATCGGCAAACTCACGTGCATAGGGGTTAGCATCCTCGTTGGTTATCGAGTGATAGGTATATGTCGATAGGTTAAGGCACACGGTAGCAAACTGATAATCACCGTGATAGCGACACAAAATATCACAAGGCTCATTATAGCTATCGTAGTAATATAGCAAGTAGTTGTTGCCCGACACTGCGCGATTGTTGTAAACAGAATACTGATTCTCTGGGTTGCCATTCTCCATATCGAAAAGTGATGCTATGGCAAAGCCTCCCCAATAACCATACTCCTCGTTGACAAAATACTGAAACTCTAAGTTCTCTGACCTATAACCCATAACATAGCCTGTGTCGGAGAGTTTTGTATTCTCGAACTGCTCAACAACAGCGTCTATGTCATTGCCAAGTCCACTGCTCACATCACCCATAAGCTCGCTCATACAGCTAAACATCAGTAATGGCAAAACAAAAAGTAGTAAAGATTTCTTCATAATATACTCTTAATAAACATTTACAACAATCTACAAAAACGAGACAATATCATAGGCTCGGTAGCTACTCTTATCCCAACGAGGAAGACGTTTATCGCTGGTATCGACCATAGTAAGCTCGATGGTTACAACCTCGCCATCGTAGTCATAAACAATACGCTTAGGCTGCACACCACTCTTTGTCTTAACAAGCGACAGCGTAATATTGCTAATACCCATATTCTCGTCACGTGGCACAACATATAGCTCCGCACCCTGCATATCGCTACTCTTAACACTCACCTCGAACTGTTCATCGACAAAGTCAAAGGCTCGTGTGGGATTGGTTAGCAGGTCGCTGGATTCAAGGTTTACCCTATCTTCGGTAACCTCCTTACGCTCGTTGTTTATCTCGTAGCGCAACTTACCATCGCTATACACCTCCATAGCACCAAGCGTCAGATAGTAGCCGTCGCCATCAATCATCAAATAGCCACTAAGCGCACCATCCGCCGAGTCGCCCATACGCACAACAAGCGTCGTAGCATAGCGATTGCCGAGCGAAGTATTAAGAGAGCCAAGCCACTCTCGGGCTGTGGTCTGAGCCGAGAGAGGAAGTACACTAAGTAGCGATAGGCAGAGTATCAATAGTTGTCGCATAACACTTTTGAAATTTATTAATATACACCCAAATCCTGCAACTTAGCCTCCAACGATTGCAGGTCGTAGAACTTTATCTCGCGGGGCTTAGAGCCAACCTGTGGGCCAACAATGCCAGCACGCTCCAACTGCAACATAATACGTCCTGCGCGGTTGAAGCCCACCTCGAAGTTACGCTGAATCATCGAGGTTGATATCACACCGTTTGCCACAGCCTCACGCGCAATATCGCCAAACTTAGGGTCGTATTTCTGAGGTGCGCTACTCTCCTCACTACCCATCGTCATCATAGCCTCGCTACCCGCCTCAGGCGTATAATCTGGAAGATTATATGCCGAGGTATAGCCCTGCTGCGAACCGATATACTCAACAATGCTTTCAACCTCAGGGGTATCCACAAAGGCACACTGAATACGTGTAAGCTCACCACCATTCGAGAGCAACATATCTCCTCGACCGATGAGCTGATTAGCTCCCGGCTGGTCGATAATCGTACGGGAGTCGGTCATCTGCATAACACGGAATGCTATACGTGCTGGGAAGTTCGCCTTGATACCACCAGTAATAACCTTCACATCGGGTCGCTGCGTTGCAACAATAAGGTGGATACCTATGGCTCGCGCCTTCTGCGCCAGACGCATAACAGGTGCTTCTACCTCCTTAGCCGTCATAATCAGGTCGGCAAACTCGTCGATAATAACCACGATATATGGCAAGAAGCGGTGTCCGTGTTCGGGATTAAGTGTGCGGTGAAGGAACTTATCGTTATACTCCACTATGTTCTTTGCGTGTGCCTGCTTACACAACTCCAAACGATTTGACATCTCGGTGCATAGTGCATTGAGCGTATATACCGCCTTCTTAGGGTCAGTAACAATCGACTCCTCCTCCGACTCCATCTTAGCCAAGAAGTGTTTCTCTAACTTGTTATACAGCGAGAACTCAACCATCTTAGGGTCAATAAGCACAAACTTCAACTCGGCAGGATGCTTACGATAAAGCAATGAGGTAATGATGGCATTCAAACCAACCGACTTACCCTGACCCGTAGCACCTGCCACCAAGAGGTGAGGCATCTTAGCCAAGTCGAAGGTATAGTTTTCGTTCTGAATGGTGCGACCGATGACCACCGGAAGCTCGGCACGCATATTCTGAAACTCCTGAGAACATATAGCAGAACGCATCGAGACTATCTCCTTAGAGAGGTTTGGCACCTCGATACCCACCGTTCCCTTACCAGGAATAGGGGCTATGATTCGAATACCCAAAGCTTTTAGGTTCTGAGCAATATCATTCTCCAAGCCCTGAATCTTAGATATTTTGACACCCTGTTCCTGTACAATCTCGTAGAGTGTAACAGTTGGGCCTACCGTGGCGTGCATACTGCGGATAGGAATACCAAAATTGAGCAACGTCTCGCGGATACGCTCCTTATTCTGGAATATCTCCTCTTCGTTGACCACCGACTTCGACTTGTGGTCAACAAGCAACGACGGCATAGGGGACTTATAGTCGTGTAAATCACGCATCGGGTCATATAGCTCGGTACTAATACTCTTCTCGTCAACAACCGTTGCATCGTGTTTCTCGACAGTGATTACCAAGCCCTTAGGCTCTTCCGTCTCCTTCGACTCCAAACCCAACATCGCCTCTGACTCAGAAATGTCTATTGGTGTTTCAGCCACAACTATATCAGTCAACAGAGGGTCAACATCGTCGGTGGCAGGGCTATGCTCATCAAGCGTAGGCACCTCTATGGGTTCATCGACAGGTACGGTCTCAAAAATAGAGTCCTGCTCAGCAACAGGGATTGGTTGAGGTGTTGGAATTGGAATTGACTCGCCATTCTCCTCTTCTACGTCCTCTGTATCAACATTATCAACACCCTCTATATTCTCCTCCTTAGTGCGGTGGATACGACTCCATAGACGCTGTGTAGCATCCGACACCTCGCCAGCAACCTGCGCACCCTTACTATCTACGGCACGCAAGAAGTTACGGTTGATAAGCAGACCCGTAAGAATCCATCCTGCAATGATTAGTAGCAATGTACCAATAGCACCAATATAGAGTTTCAACTCATCGCACATAACAATACCATAGCCACCACCTAAGCCCGAACCAAAGATATCCCACTTAGCATTGAAAGTATAGGCAAGCGTGAGCGAGCCAAGAATCAATATCAAGCCGCAGATAGGGACAGAGCGCAACAGACGTAGAGGCTTATAGCGGAAGAGACGCCACCCCCAGAGCATAAGAACGATGGTGATGACTATCGAAAAGACTCCGAAACCATCGCCAACCAATGTCTGAGCCACCTTTGCACCGCCCTTGCCACACATATTGCTGAAACGTGCATCACCCATAGGCATATTCAACTCTGCCAAAGCACTCATATCCTCCCTCCAATAGAAGAAATAGGAGAGAATGGAGCAGAATAGATATGCTCCAACGACCATCAGCACAAAGCCTGAGATGAGTCGCATATTATCACGTGCCGTAACCGAACCATTAGACGATGAGGATTGACCCTTCGCCTTATCCATAACAGCACTATCTTTACTATCTTTTGCCATATCTTTCCAAAATTGTCATCAAATTAAATCAAGCGAATTTACAACATTTTTTCGCAAGATGCAAACACCCGCACCGAAGAAGTCCAGAACAACGGCTATCATCCATTGCCAAGAGCCTTATGCTCCAAACGTAAACGATAAGCCTCATCGGCGAAGGTAAGAAATTCGTAACGTGGCGACACCGAGCCATCAGCACGCAAATCGTAACGCTCCAATAGCCACTCTACACGTCGTGCAACCGCCTCGCCAGAGTCTATAATATCAATGCCGTGTCCGCCTATCACTCGCTCAATCTGAGGCACAAGAAATGGGTAGTGTGTGCATCCCAAGACAATCTTATCAACACCCTTTGCAAGCAATGGTTCGATGACCTTACGCACAGCCACCTCAGCCTCTGGCGTACTCTCCTTATCCGCCTCGACAAGCTCCACGAAACCCTTGCCAACAACCTTGACAACCTCAACATCGGCTGCATAGCGTGCCGCCGTACTTAGAAACATATCACTGGCAAGACTATGCTCCGTAGCTAACACCGCTATACGTCGACTCTTAGTAGTAAGACAAGCAGGCTTAACAGCGGGTTCAAGACCCACAATAGGCATATCTGCCCATCGCTCGCGCAACTTATCTATGGCTGCCGTAGTAGCTGTATTACACCCCACAACAACCATCTTAACACCTTCGTTAACAAGACGTTCAACAGCCTCCATCGAGAAGCGTGTTATCTCCTCACGCCTACGACCACCATAGGGACAATTCAGGCCATCGCCTAAATAGACGAGCGACTCGGAGGGCAGTCGGCGACGTAGCTCGCGCCACACCGAGAGGCCTCCAAAACCCGAATCATATACTCCTGTCGGACGATTATCCATTCCGCTGTGCTTTTATCTGCGTTACTATATACTCCAAGGCATCGGCATCGCTCATCGCCGTGCAATCCACCGTAAGCTGAGCCTTGGCATAATACTCCTCTCGCTGCGCCATCTGCTCGCGCATAAACGCCAACAGTTCAGCGTCGCTCTTACCACGAAACATAGGGCGTTTCTCCCTACCATATGCCGAGAGGCGGCCCAATATATTCTCTGCCGAGCGACATAGATAGATGGTCATACCGTGCGCTGTCATCCACTCCATATTGTCGCTCCAAGTAGGTAGTCCTCCGCCTGTGGCTACCACACAGTCGCCATCTGACGTATCAACTCGCTCTATGGCACGACGCTCCGCCTCACGGAAATACTTCTCGCCTTGATAGTAGAATATGTCGGCTATCGTAGCACCCTCCTCACACTCAACACGCTGGTCGGTATCGACGAATGATACACCCAAGCGGTGCGCAAGACGCCTGCCCAACGAGCTCTTACCAGAGCCTGCATATCCTATCAAATATATCGTCATACCACCATCACTCAGTTAGAAGAGGTTTAACTGTGCCGCCGAAAAGCCAGCATCGTCAGCCTCACCCTTGCTTTTGTAATCTACATTCGGATCAGCCTTGATGCCATCTCCCATCAGTTCATCGACATCTATTGCATCCGTAGCACCATCCTCCGCAAACTCAACATCGTCGGTCATCTCAACATCCACATCCTCTGACTCGCCATCCAACTCATCATCCTCATCCGCTGGCTCCAAAATTTCTGGTTCTATGAATGTTAGCTTTGCCACCTCATACGTAGTAATACGCTTACCCTTAGCGCGATGGCTCTTAACACCGATAAACTCATCGACATCCAACAACTCGGTTGCACGCTGTTCGTGCTGACCACCAAACACAACTTCGAGTTTTGAGCCCTGAGCATAGGTTATCGTTATGAAGCGCATAGGAGCACCCTCCTCCAAGAAGAACTGTGTCTTGTCGCTCATCTCCAACTGGAAACGCTTCATATAGTAGTAGTTCTGCTCACCATCGTAGTAGCAGAGAGCATAAACCCTATCGGCAACATATCGTTCCACACGGATGGTATCGTCGGGGAAGTGCTGCTGGACATCAAAGTTAGTGATGTAGTACTGATTCTTAGCAGTCCACACAACAATCTTATCATCGCCCTTGAACTCACCAAGCAACAGACCGCGACCATCGGTATTCAGACGACGGATATCCTCATCATACCATATGTTCTGACCGCCGAGCGTAGAAGCACCACGCTCCTTCAACACAATTTTATTTATAGAGTAGCGTGTAACAAGGTTACCGACACTCTGGCGGCCCTTGATTGCCAACGTTGCAAGGTCAAGATCGATGATGCACTTCTTCAAACGAGCGCGTGGACGCAGGTATATTTTGAGTACCTCTGCCTCACCATTAGGGTTAACCGATAGATACAAGAGTTCGCTCTTTGGCGTACCTTTGGTTAGGTCGTACTCCTTATCTCGTGTTACCGACTTAATGGCACAACGCTTCATCATAATAGCACCACCACGACCATCACGATAGAGCATATTGTATATCGTACGCTCGTCGTTGCGCTTGTAGATGCCAATATAGTAGATACCCTTATCGAAGAATGCCTTGTCCGAAATCTTGGTAATCTTATAACGTCCGTCTTTGAGTATGATAATCACATCGTCGAGGTTTGAGCAGTCGCAAACAAACTCCGAATCCTTCATACTCTTACCAAAACCGAAGAATCCCTCAGCCCTATCGACATAGAGTTTAGCATTCGACGAAGCAACCTTCCACGCCTCAATCGTATCGAACTCACGAATCTCGGTTCTACGCTCCTTACCCTCGCCATACTTTGCCTTAATGCGCTCGAAATATGCAATAGTGTAGTCGGTTAGATGCTCCAAATCATACTTCGTCTGCTTGATGTCCTTCTCAATCTGCTTAATCTCGTTGTCAGCCTTTTCGGAATCGTAGCGTGAGATACGTATGAACTTCAACTCCGTAAGACGCTGTACATCCTCCAAAGTAACCTCACGACGGAGCTTCGACTTGAATGGCTCTAAGCCCTTATCAACAGACTCATAGGCAGCCTCGCGTGTACGACAACCCTCGATTAGCTGGTAGAGTTTATTCTCGATGAAGATACGTTCAAGCGATGCTGCGTGCCAAGCCTCGTTCAACTCGTCGAGTTTTATTTGTAGCTCTCTGCCCAACAGCGACTTGGTGTGGTCGGTAGAGTAGCGCAAAATTTCGCTAACGCCCATAAACACAGGCTTATTATCGACAATCACACAGGCATTAGGCGAGATAGACACCTCACAATCGGTGAAGGCGTACAAAGCATCGATAGTCTTATCCGACGACTCATCGGCAGCAACCTGAATGACAATCTCTACCTTCTCTGCCGTATTATCATCGACCTTCTTAATCTTTATCTTACCCTTGTCGTTGGCCTTGATAATCGACTCCTTGATACTCTCCGAGGTTGTGGTAAACGGAATTTCGGTGATTGCCAGCGTACGCTTATCAATCTTCGAGATACGAGCACGCACTCGCACCGAGCCACCACGCAGACCATCGTTATAGTTGCTCGCATCCATAATACCTCCCGTCTGGAAGTCGGGAACCAACGAAAACTCCTCGCCACGAAGATAGGCAATAGAGGCGTTAATAAGCTCGTTGAAGTTGTGAGGCAGAATCTTCGATGCAAGACCTACGGCAATACCATCGGCACCCTGAGCCAACAGCAACGGAAACTTAACAGGGAGTGTTACAGGCTCCTCTTTGCGACCATCGTAAGCGAGCATCCACTCGGTTGTCTTCTTGTTATATACCACATCGAGGGCAAACTTCGACAGACGCGCCTCGATATATCGTGCTGCCGCAGCCTCATCACCCGTGAGAATATTACCCCAGTTACCTTGCATATCGATAAGCAGACCCTTCTGACCAAGCTGCACCAAAGCATCCTTAATCGAAGCATCGCCGTGTGGATGATACTGCATAGCCTGGCCCACGACATTTGCCACCTTATTATAGCGACCATCTTCAACACACTTCATAGCGTGCAATATACGACGCTGCACAGGCTTCAAACCATCTTCCAAATGTGGTACGGCACGCTCCAAGATAACATACGAGGCGTAGTCCAAGAACCAATTCTTGTACATACCCGTCAAACGGCGCATACTATCGTCCGCAGAGGTTAATGCACCATACTTACCCTTTGGAGCATCCTCCTGCACATCGGCATCCTGAGATTCAATCTGCTCGTCAATCTCGATTATATCCTTATTATCCTCCATTAGTTAAGCATTTTCAGATTTTCAACAATATCCTCCTCAACACGTAGGTTGTTCACGATAAAGTCCTTGCGGTCAGGGGTATTCTTACCCATATAGAACTCCAACATATCGTATATTGGGTCATCCTTGGTAAGGCGCACCTTATCGAGGCGCATACCCTCACCAATGAACTCCTTAAACTCGGTTGACGATATCTCACCAAGACCCTTGAAACGGGTTATCTCCGCCTGTGCACCGCACTTCTTAACCGCCAACTGACGCTCATCATCCGTATAACAGTAGAAGGTCTCCTTCTTATTGCGGACACGGAACAATGGCGTCTGCAAAATGTAGAGATGACCAAGACGAATGACATCGGGGAAGAACTGCAAGAAGAACGATGTTAGCAGCAAGCGGATATGCATACCATCGACATCGGCATCGGTTGCAATGATAACCTTATTGTAGCGTAGGTTATCCATATCCTCTTCGATATTAAGTGCCGCTTGCAAGAGATTAAACTCCTCGTTCTCATAAACCACACGCTTAGTAAGTCCATAACAGTTGAGAGGCTTACCACGCAATGAGAATACTGCCTGGGTACGTGGGTCGCGGCTCGAGGTGATAGAGCCCGACGCAGAGTTACCCTCGGTGATAAATATCATTGTCTGCTCAGCAAGTTCGCTCTTATCGGTATAGTGAATCTTGCAGTCGCGCAACTTTTTATTGTTGAGCGACACCTTCTTAGCAGCCTCACGAGCCTTCTTCTGAACACCCGATATTGCCTTACGCTCCTTTTCGTTTTCGACAATCTTGCGCTGCAAGGTCTGTGCAGTTTCAGGGTGCTTGTGCAGATAATTATCCAAGTTAGTTGCGAGGAAATCGCCCACAAACTGACGCATAGTGAGACCCTCCTCCTTATCCTTCGAGCCGAGCTTCGTCTTAGTCTGCGACTCGAATATTGGGCCATTAATTCTAACCGAGATAGCCGCAATAATCGAGGTACGTATATCGGCAGGCTCGTAGTCCTTATGATAGAACTCCTTTATAGTCTTGGCAACAGCCTCACGGAAGGCAGCTTGATGCGTACCACCCTGTGGCGTATATTGACCATTGACGAACGAGTAGTACGCCTCACCATAGCCATTACCGTGCGTAATGACAACCTCGATATCCTCGCCCGTAATATGGATAGGCGTATAGAGTGGCTCACTGGTAAGGTTATCGTTAACCAAGTCGAGCAAACCATTCTTCGAGGTGTATGACTTATCGTTAAGTACAACCGTCAAACCGAGATTCAGATAGGTGTAATTCTTGACCATCTGCTCGACATACTCCAAATTGTAGCTATACGCACCGAAAACCTCTGTATCTACAACAAACTCTACGTAGGTACCATCAGCCTCAGCCACGCCACTCTCCGAGCGGTCGGTTAGCTCCAAACCCTGCGAGAAGGTTACCGTGCGAGCCTCACCACTGCGTACCGAACGTGCGAGAAAGTGGCTCGACAACATATTCACAGCCTTGACACCGACGCCATTCAGACCAACCGTCTTCTTGAACGCCTCACCGCCATACTTACCACCCGTATTCATCTTGCTAACAACGTCGGCAAGAGCCTCCAACGGAATACCACGACCATAGTCGCGAACCGAGACCTTATCACCATCAATCTTTATCTCAATACGCTTACCAGCACCCATAATGAACTCGTCGATAGAGTTATCGACGACCTCTTTTAGGAGCACATAGATACCATCATCGGATTGAGTACCGTCGCCCAGCTTACCTATGTACATACCCGGACGTAGGCGTATATGCTCACGAGGAGTGAGTGTTATAATGGAGTCCTTGCTATACTCCGCAACGGGATTATTTAAGTTTAGTTCTGCCATATCTTTCTATGTCAACTTTTCAACGCACATTATGCCTTTGCTCGAATATCGGCAAGCGCAGCCACCATATTATCGTGTACCTCAGCCATAACCTCCTTTACATCTCGCGCCTTAACATCCTGAGCCGATACAGGAGGTAACACCCTGATGGTTATGCAATTTCGCCAATTCATCAACCACCCCTTGCGCACCACGCGGTTTGTACCATCCAACACGATTGGCAAGATGGGGACTCCTGCATCCTTAGCCAAGAGGAAAGCACCAGCCTTAAAGTTATGAATCTCACCATCCTTCGAGCGAGTACCCTCAGGGAATATAGATACCGATGCACCCTTCTGCAACCATTCAAGACCCTTTTTGTGTACAAGCTGCATAGCCTCCTTTGCACTTGCACGATTAATCACAATATCGCCGTGAGCGAAGAGTAATCTGCCCACAATAGGGATTCTATACACCTCCTTCTTTGACACCCATTTGAATACGAGCGGGAGGTTATAGATACTCATAATATCTATCATCGAGTTGTGATTTAGCACCATAACATATGCCTGCTTCTTGTCGATGTTATCCATACCCTCGACCACACGCTTAGTAAATGGTGGCAGACCAAAGAAAACATCTGTAATCCACTTAGATAAAGTGTGTACCACAACACGCTTCTTATCAAACGGATAGCATAGCACAAGGGCTATGAACGAGGCAACATATAGTACCAATGCCACTACCAATATGACCAAATAAAAGAGTAAAGTTAACATAATAAACGCTATTTTAATCGACTATTTATTCAATTTTGCAAAGATACAAATTATTTATTGAAATAGCCGCAAAATTTCACGATTAATTTTTCAACAATCTATACCAGATTAGCGACGAATTTCTGTAAATATTACGATAACTGGCAAAACCTCAAACTGAGTCTCGACATAGCTAAATATCACACGACTCTATGTTCGCTTTCTACGCTCACACCTATGTATATATATACACAAAAGGCGACCATTAGGCCGCCTTTTGTGTTAGTTTCGAAAAACTAATACAAATTATTTCTGAGCGAAGAAGTTCTTAATCTCCTCCTCATCCAAGATGTTCTGAGTCTGGAAAACATAAGCACCAGTCTTCTCTGACTTAACCATCTTGATACACTTTGTGTACTTCTTAGCAGTACCCGTCTTAAGGGTTGCAACTACTTTCTTTGCCATACTTTACCTACTTGTTAAAATTACTTAATCTCACGGTGTAAAGTTACTCGCTTCAAGTAAGGATTGTACTTCTTACGCTCCAAACGATCAGGAGTATTCTTCTTGTTCTTCGTAGTGACGTAGCGAGACATACCTGCAACGCCGCTCTCCTTCTGCTCGGTGCACTCAAGAATCACCTGCACTCTGTTACCTTTCTTTGCCATTTTCCGTTAGCTGTTTTTAGTAAACCTTCTTAGCGGCCTTTGCATCACGAAGTGCTACTGCAAGACCCTTCTTGTTAATTGTTTTAATTCCGGCAGCTGAAACCTTCAAAGTGATCCAGCGACCCTCCTCCTCAGACCAGAAACGCTTTGTTCTCAAGTTTGGCGAGAACTTACGCTTGGTACGGATGTGCGAGTGAGAAACATTGTTACCCACCATCGCTACCTTGCCAGTGATTTCACAAACTTTCATTGTACTTTAATTTTTAAGCCAAGTGCCACCGTGGCACAAAAGCGCACAAAGATACACAA
>X3_Alpine_Chamois__coassemble_30_pt1 | contig 13672 bp, 9 predicted proteins | sample X3_Alpine_Chamois__metabat2_high_PE_002 | metagenome-assembled genome bin X3_Alpine_Chamois | reverse complement strand
GAATTGGTGGCGTTCAACTTATTTGCGCCACCCCTATATAGGTTTTAATATCTTCAAGTTTCCGCTAGTGCTGACCTGCGTGGCAGTAATCCTCTTAATGGATTTACTGCTTGCTCCCTCACATATCTTTGAACATGCACTAATGGAGAGCGTATTGGGGTACGACCATATGAATACGCTAACACTCAATTGGGTGTCAATCCTCGGCGTGGTAATAGGTATTGTCTTCACTTGGCAGACCTTTGCTCGTCGCAAGTGGAGCTATCAACGGATGTTGGTCATTGCCTTTTCGTGCTTTGCCTTTTACTTGGCGTACTTCTATTTCCGCATAGACTACAATCTGCCCAAAGAGGCACTCTACCTGCCCGTATTTGTTCGCTCGGCGGGATATGTGATGGTGGCGGTGATGATGCTTACGGCAAATGCCCGACTACCCTTCCCTTACACCTTCCTGCACGGCTTGTCATTCCAAAATATGTTCAGTGCAGCATTGGCTGCACCTATTGGCAATGCCATTGTAGGTCGAGCATTGAAGGTTGTAATGACTCGCAACTCGATGTTGCTTGGCGAAAGAATGGACAGCGTAGAACTCTCCACTTCACACACTCAATTTGGAGAGTTGTATGGTATGGTACAAGTGCAGTCACTACTTGAATCTATGAAGGAGATTTACGGTTGGTTGCTATTCGTAGCGATTGTATGCCTAATCGGACTCATGTTGCGATATAGTGACGTTCGACCAATGAAAGTTATTGAGCCTACTTATCGAGCAATTCATAAGTTTATACGCCACGACATAAGATTGCGTTTGCGGTTACGCAGGCGTAATAGAGTTTTACAATCTTGATTGAATTAAAAGCATATGAATTACAGCTCTCTAAGTAAATTAAAGAGCCACATCAATTCAAGTGTGGTATTGATTTTCTTTACCATTTTTGCACTTGTTTGTGCCAATACTCCAATCATCAAGGAGTGGTATTTTTCACTTTGGCAGTTGCCGATGAGCCTATCTATCGGAGAGTTTAACTTTTTCTCTCACTCGGGGCACGCAATCACCCTCGGACAGATGATAAATGGCTTCCTAATGGCAATTTTCTTCTTGTCGGTCGGTCTTGAAATCAAACGGGAAATAAAGGTCGGAGAATTGTCATCAATGGATAAGGCTCTGCTCCCGATTATCGGAGCTTGCGGATGGTATATTATCGTGGGAAGGCGAAGTGGAAGAGTAACGAATACCATATTATAAATAAAGAGACCAGATGTGTTTTCATCTGGTCTCTTTTGTATATAATTATACTTAGGTAAGAACCTTTTGCTTAGTTCAATACTGGAAGACCACCATTTGCAGACCAAGTATGGTTGCACTGAGCCTCAGCAGGAGCTGTTGTGTTATATGTAGCGATAGCCGCATTCATAGCGTTAATCTCTGCATCGGTAGCTACACCATTAGCGTCATATGCATACGAAGCCTCGATGTTGCTATTGCTGATTGAATTTGAACCATTCTTAACGCCGTAGCAAGCAATAGACTTACCATTGCTGTTATAACTGATGATATATCTTCTACCACCAACGATCTGTGATTGTGATGCACAAGCTACGACTGGAGCAGTTGTATTGCTGTGGTTACCATCTGTCATATTATAACCTACAATACCAGCAGCTGTACCATCACTTCCAGTTGCAGTGATTGTTGCATCAGCGTACGACTTACAGCCAATAACATAACAATCGGCATCGTGGTGATAGTCGCGAGAATAGCCGCAAATACCAGCTACATGTGACTTACCAGTAACATCAGCATAATTTTCGCAGTCAACGATGATTGCACCATAGTTGTTACCAACGATACCACCAACAGAGTTATCACTACCGATAACCTTTGTTGCAGCATCAACAGTCGCATTTTTAACAATCGCAAATGCCTCGTTGTATCCCTGACCACTTGCACCACCCTTACGGCGATAGTTGTAACCCACTACACCACCGACAGAGTTCTTACCAGAGATAGTAGAGTTGATGATGTTGACATTCTCAATCAATGTACCATTCTGCGCACGACCAGCAATACCACCAACATAGGTTGTACCAGTAATTGAAGCACCTTCGATATTGAGGTTCTTGACGCTTGCGCCATTCCACATAACACCAATAAGACCTGTATGATTGCCGTTATATACAATTCTAACACCCTTAATCGTATAACCGTTACCCTCGATATGACCGGTGAATGCCTGTGAGAACTCAGAAATATTTGCACATACAGGAATCCAGTTGCTACCTGATGGCGTACCGTTAGATATGGTAATAGGCTTTGATGTGTCGAACTTATATGTATCGCCATCGGCAACAAGCTCGAACTGAGGCATTGTGATGTTTCTCTTCACCTCCAAAACTACGTCTAAATTATCGTTCTCGACAACTTCGAACAACCACTTAGCAACGCCTCTACCGTTATACACCTCATACTTGACCACGTGGCCATTAGCATCTACCGTTGCAACGAAGTCGATATCCTCCTCAACAAAGTAGGTGTCAACGCCATCGAATGTTGAAACGTAGCCATCCTTCACAAAGCTCATTGCAGGGTTCTCAGCAGCATTGTTAGCAGGGTCGAAACCTACGAACGAACCACCAGTTACCTCTATAAGACCTATATTCTTCTTCGAGTCGATATGGTTAAGAAGGTATGTTGCACCCCACTGCGAGTCGCTAACAGAGAAATGACCACCCTCAATATATACCTTACCACCATTTGCCTGGAAGCAAGTTATATTTGCCTTGTAGTTACCACTCTTAACATAAATCTCGCCACCCTCGTTAGCCGAAGCAATATACATCGTAGCATCGATTGCACTACCAGCCTTATCGCCGATGAAAACGAGCTTAGCATCCTTCTCTACACGAGTCATAATGTCATCACCCGTATAAGTAAGCTTATGACCATTCAAATCGATGATAGCTGTCGCACCCTCCTTCAAATATGCAGGATCGGTGAGAGTCAAATCCTCTGTAAGAGTAAACTTTCCACCATTCATCAATGTTTCGAGAAGAGTGTGGTAGAGAGGCTCGTTTTTCTCGTTAGAGAAGTTATCGTCGATGCGAACCTCAATCTCAGAAGCCGTTGTAAGCAAGTTACCGATGACAGTCGTAAGGTGGTTGCGCTCGATAGGAATATCCGTAACAAACTCAGTCTCCTTGATAGGCGTATTAGCTCCGTCATATACCGTCATTGTGAAGTGGTATGGAGTCTGACCCTCAGGAATTGCAAGGATGTAATCCGTAAAGAGTGTCATATGCGAATGACGCTCTACGTTGTTTGCATTTGTAACCTTACGTGCATCATAACCCTCTGTATAGAAGTGATTAGCAAGGCTTGCCTTGCCAACGCCATCGTTGTATGTTGAAGAGAAGGAGTAGGCAACATCCTCGGTAATTGCGCCAACATTACCTGTAATGGCATTGAACGTCTGAGGGTGAGTAGCAGTGTACTCTACCTTCACACTCTTAGGTTCAAGGTTGAGGTTAAGCTCTGCGAGGTCAGTAGCAATAACACGGAGCTTACCATAAGGACGCTTCAAAATGATGTCCTGAGCAGCAGAGTTCTCAACAGTGATGTCCTTAGTTGCGAAATAGGCATCTGCCAACTCGTTGTTGATTGCATCAGCCTTAATTGTGATATCAGCCAAAGTATTGCCGATAGTGTGGCACAAACCAAGCTCCTTCTGGTATGCGATAGATGAATCTACCACCTTGTCAGCCTCACCCTCTGCCACAAAGTCTGCGAATACCACGAAGTGATACTTACGGCCAGGAACCAAGCGGAGGTCGAATACCACAGGCTTATACTCATCGACAACCTGAACCATACGATCCTTAACCAACACTGGATTAGAGTAGTCGTCGCCATCTACCCAATCATAGACCTCCAATGTGTAACGAAGGTCGGCAGCTGTCCAATCCGTACCTTGCAAGTAGTCGATAGCACCGAATGCACTGTCAAGCCCATCCTGCGAATCTGCTGCGCCATCTACGCCTGCACGTGTTGCAAGCTCCTCGGCGCCTACGGTCAACTGATAGCTAACCTCATCGGCATTGCCACCGATAGGAAGCCAGTTGATCTCTCTCTGGCACGATACCATACCAAGTATCAAAGCCACCAAAGCTAAAAATCTAAATTTCATAAAATAAATTATTATTATTGTTTCTTATTCATTCACCTCACACTCAAATAGTTAAAAGCAAGAATTGCTAACCAGTAACTCTATATTCTTCGCATATTAAAAGACTTAATTTTCTGAGTGAACATTCGCACACGCAAATGCACACATTTTTAAGCACATATACAATAGTAATGCTACTAAATTCCAAAAAATATGCATATGTGCATAACGCTCTATACGCAATAATTAAGCCAATTTACACAATGCCGTTGATTGATGTTAGTATTTTCATCGTTGAGATAATGGCATGGGCGCAAATGCCAACTAAATAATACTACCGAAAATCGAGTGTAAAACTAAATGATATTAATCTGTGAGCTCTAATCTATTTTACTAAAATTTAGCAAATTGCTACGACCTCTTAGCCAAACGACCATCATTTTTATGAATTGGGCATTCGGCAAAACTTATGAGCGATTTATTAGCGAAAATGACACGTAAAATATGGGCGATGAATTGTATCACTATGCCCCATGTTGTACATATAGTCGCGAAGTTCGCTGCGCGTAGCACGACGATAGAAGTGAAATTCAGTGGGAAGACTCTGCCAGATATGGAAGTGACGAAGGTCAAAGGAGCTGCTTTCAAGCTGTATAATGCCATCTTTTGTACAATTATAAACACCCCAAAGGCTATTATACGATGGACACTTCTTGCTCGTAGGATGAAAAAGATATAAATCTCCAACAATGAATCTTTGCTTGCAAAGGTTGCAAACGTTATAGTCTGAATGTCTGATAAGTCTCTTCATAATTGTATCATTTTTGTTTAACTAATTACTACAAAAAATGCGCGAGACCTATTTGGAGTATTGACAACTCTGCTTGACCAAAATATTACGACTATCAACACAACAAATCAGGAATCGCGCATTATGGCACGTCCCTGACTGTTCGCCTGTCGTAATTTTATTGGTCTTTCAGAGTCGACAAACAGTAAACGACTATTTAATTTATAGTGTATCTAACTAATGGAAGTACTCCACATTTCGCCAAACATGGAATACTTCCATTGGATTAATCCTTATAGATTATAGTATCCATATAAGAGCGACGATCCCACCTCTATTTCAACATAATAATCACCAGCAACGCTTGGCACATCAAGATAGAACGACTGCATAATGCCAGCTCCACATGTAGAATAGAGTTCACCTGTACTTGTATCTGTTACCGATATGGTAACATCGCCAAGATTTTCATAAAAATCGACGTAGAGTCTGCCATCACAATAGTAACAATCAACCATTGATACAATGTTTACGCTTCGCGGTTGAATGGGAAGGTCCCCCTTTATAGTTACTGGAATAGTTTCTTTTTCTAATTCCTTGGGGTTATCTGCGAATACTCCAGTAGAGATACACAGAACGGACAAAAGTAATAACGTAATTTTTTTCATAATAGATTTAGTTTTATGTTTCCACCGACAAAGATAGTAGAGAGATTCTAAAATATACGAAAAAATCACGTAAAAGTACATCACACTCTTCTTGTGTAAATTATTATAAATCAGGCATATACAAATAGTGTGATATTCAAAAATATCACACTATTTAACACGCCTTTGTAAGTATCTGATTATCAATAAAATACCCCCCCCCCAATAAGAAAATTGGGTGTAATATAAAAATGGAATTTATGGCATCTCTTGAAGTATAATATCCATACTCGGAGTATTAAGTTTTGTGATTTTAGCACGCAAACGATACTTTCTTGTAAGGATATTACCAGTAGTCTCTCCAATAAATATACTAATACTCTTCGCCGAGAAGCCTGCATATATGTAGCAAAGTAATTTTATATCACGATCCGATATATTAGGAATCTCGTTCCTAATGAGATTAATAACATTGCGTTTGTAAGTATTAACAATCTTTTCCAACTGTGCAATAGACCTTTTGTCGCTTGCAAACTTGTTAATCTCAGTTCTCACCTGTTCGTATATACTCTCCTTCTCTTTACTACATCCGTGTGTTTCGTAGTACGTATTACTAAGTTTATCTAACAATTCATATTGTTTATCGAATAGTTCCGCAATTTGACCGTGCATTTCCTTTATCATCGAGTTATGTATCTCTGCCTGGTTAGAGATATGCTCAGATATTTCTGATAACTTATGCTCCTTCTCCTTTATAGATGCTTGTAATTCAGTTGCTAAATCCATATATTTACTTATCTCTAAATCTTTGGTTAAGACGCGATGTCTTGCATACATCCCAACAACTATTACCAACAGCAATACAATTACCGATATAGTAATGCAGATCTGCATATTCTTTTTAAGTCGATATGCAGTATGCTCTGCTTGATGTTTGAAATACTCTTTTTGTGAAGAGATTATGGGTTGTTGCATGGCTAATCGTAGTTGTTGATATTGGAGTTGAATACCATTCTCAATACAAAATAATGCTGTATCAGTATCTCCAATGGTCTTCATTATTTTTGCTTGCTTAAAAAATAGAACAATTGAATCCGTTCTACTATTCGCTTGCTCCCAAGCAAGTCTTATATACTCAGATGTGCGTTCATTATCATTAATACTTGCATAATGACTTGCAATTGCACCTAATGACCCTGACAAAAATGAATTAGTATCAAATCTATTAATTAATACGTTGACAATTTTGCCACATTTTTCAACTTCCCCTGTGCTATTATACATAGACACGAGATTCTGATAACACATCCGTTCAAGATACTCATCGTTGCTATTCAAAGCCACTTCAAGGGCCTTATTGATATGTTCCTCAGCTAATTTAGGATTGTCAATATTCCAATATGCAATGCCTATATCCAACAGCGTATATGCCATATGGGACTCCAATTCGGAGAGGGAGTAATAGTGATATGCCGATTGATAAGCCTCTAAACTTTTGTTGTAATCGTAGTATGTTCGATAAATATTCCCCATTTGGACATATAATAATCCTGCCAAATAGTTGTCGTTTAGCTCTTGAAGCAACCCTTCTGCTTGGGTGTAGGCAATCATTGCTTGCGTATAATCGCCTTTATTGTACAAGATGCGTCCATAGTAGTAGTACGACAAAAATTTATATCGTACGTTATCCGACTCCTCGTAGTACATTTTGGCAGTATTAATTAACGATATATCGGTCTCGTCAATGTAATTTTTATCTCTTGCCTGCGTGAGTAACAGTGCAAACCTCGCTCGATTCCGATAAGAGGCTATTTGGGAAATATCTATGCCGTTGAGTATTGATAATGATGAGTCGGGACGCTCTATCATCAGGCTCTCAGCGGTGTCTAATTTTTGTTTTATATCGGCTGATTGGCAGCTGCAATTTAGAAATAAATGTGCTATAATTACAATAATGTATAGTATTCGGGCCATAGCTTATGAACGTAATATAATTGATTCAACACACGTGCCACAAAATTAAGCAAAATATTCCAATCACATATCCGACATATGCTCTCTGAGATATATTTTATACATCTAAATATGTTTTGAGAATTAGAAAAAAATCAAATGACAGGTTCCTACTATCTGACGTTCAATATGTAGAGGTCATAAAATAAGAGCATACTAAAAAGCTGTAAAAAGTAGCAGTCAGATACTTAGAGTAATCCAAAAGCGAAGGTCGAAGTGCAGCGACTCTTCAAGTCGCAAACTCGCGCGGATACCTTATAGCGCAGACCTAAAAAGGTCGAGCAATATACCACTACCATATCCGCGCAACCGCTATTTAAGGTGAGTACCACGACTTGGGAATAAAATATCAGTTGGCGAGATTGCCGTAGGCAACAGCTAATGTGATTAGCAGATGGCGAGCTTGCACGCAGTGAACGCCAATCACATTGGCTGCAAGACGTAGTCCCTCGCCAACGGGAATTACAAAAAAAGAGAGAAACTCTTGTTTCTCTCTTAGTACCCAGAGCCGAAGGTCGAAGTGCAGCGACTTTCCAAGTCGCAGACTCGCGCGGATACCTTATAGCACAGACCTAAAAAGGTCGAGCAATATACCACTACCATATCCGCGCAACCGCTATTTAAGGTGAGTACCACGACTTGGGAATAAAATATCAGTTGGCGAGATTGCCGAAGGCAACAGCTAATGTGATTGGCAGATGGCGAGCTTGCACGCAGTGAACGCCAATCACATTGGCTGCAAAACGCAGTCCCTCGCCAACTTGAAGACCACGAAAAAAAAGAGAGAAACTTTCGTTTCTCTCTTAGTACCCAGAGCCGGGGTCGAACCGGCACAGGGGTGAACCTACTGGTGTTTGAGACCAGCGCGTCTACCGATTCCGCCATCTGGGCATCAGATTTCTCTGATTTGGTGTGCAAATGTAGTTATTATTTTGAAACCTGCAAAATTTTTTACCACTTTTTTACCACTTTTTACTTATCTCATTGCAATACCGCCACTCAAAACGCAATATAAAACCTTAGTAATCAGCATAAAGCCAATTACCAATCATTTTATTAAATATTTAATATACCCGCAAATAAGTTTCTTATAAGTATTGTATATTTGGAATATATATCGTAATTTTGTGATGCTATCGGATAAATAGCAGACATATTGAAAGTGTTTTCGATATCCTAAAATGGAAATGTGGTAGTTTTCAAAGACTAAAGGATGACGAACAGCACTCATTTCTTGTATAGCTATGTGGCTATGCACTTTTTTGTGCATATACCCCATACTATTCAAGTGTGGGGCATTGTATCGTTTGTTTTAGTCAGGGTTTTACCACAACCTCCATTTTAATAGACGAATCCATCTCCACACTTTCTTGTTTATATACTAACCCACCGCATAGGAGATGCTACGGTAATAGGGCTTGAAATCTAAAATTTCAAAATTATATTACTATGAGAAATCTATTAACGCTATTTGCCATTGCACTGGCAGTTGTGGTATCATCTTGTAGCAAATTTGATGATACTGAGATTTGGAACAAACTTTATGAGCATGACGAAACGCTTACTAATCACGAGAAGCGTATTTTAGCACTCGAAGAGTTGTGTAAGCAGATGAATACCAACATTACGGCATTGCAGACTATTGTCGAGGCGTTGGAGAAGAATGACTATGTTACCAACGTTTCGCCGATTACCAAAGATGGTAATGTTATCGGTTATACTATCTCATTTGCAAAGAGTGGTACTATCACTATCTATAATGGCGCAGATGGCAAGGATGGTGCAGATGGTAAGGATGGTTACACTCCTCAAATTGGAGTAAAGCAGGCATCAGATGGCTACTATTATTGGACGGTAGATGGAGAGTGGCTGCTCGATGATGATGGAAATAAAATTAGAACTACGGGCGACGACGGAAAGGACGGTGTTGGTTCTGGAAATGGAGAGAACGGAGCAGATGGTAAAGATGGTATCACTCCACGCTTGAAGATCGAGGATGACTATTGGTATGTATCATACGATGAGGGCGCAACCTGGATTGAGTTGGGCAGAGCTACTGGTGAGGATGGTGCAGATGGTAAGGATGGTTACACTCCTCGAATTGGTGTAAAGCAGGCATCAGATGGCTACTATTATTGGACGGTAGATGGAGAGTGGCTGCTCGATGATGATGGAAATAAAATTAGAACTACGGGCGACGACGGAAAGGACGGTGTTGGTTCTGGAAATGGAGAGAACGGAGCAGATGGTAAAGATGGTATCACTCCACGCTTGAAGATCGAGGATGACTATTGGTATGTATCGTATGATGATGGCATAACGTGGACTAAGCTTGGTAGGGCTACCGGAGAGGATGGCAAAGACGGCGTTGATGGTGAAGATGGTAACAATTTATTTGATGGGGTATTTGTAAGCATTTCACAAGATGCTGAATATGTCTATATTCATCTTGCGGATGGCAGTGTTATAATTCTACCAAAAGAGGAGATGAAGAATATTCATTTTATCGACTATATCGTAAAAACTATTTGTTGTGTTAATTGGGATTCTGATTTTGATGGAGAGTTGTCATACGAAGAGGCAAAAGCAGTAACAGATATTGGTCAGGTTTTCTCAAGTTGTGATATATTCACATTTAAAGAATTTACCTATTTTTCAAGTGTAACCACGATTGGAAGAAATGCATTCAACGGTTGTAGCAGTCTTACAAGTGTAACCATTCCAGATAGTGTAACCACGATTGAATGGATGGCATTCTATAAATGCTATAGTCTCACAAGTGTAACCATTCCCGATAATGTAACCAAGATTGAAAGTTATGCATTCGCTCATTGCGATAGTCTCACAAGTGTAACCATTCCCGATAGTGTAACCAAGATTGAATATGAAGCATTCTTAGGTTGCAGTAGTCTCACAAGTGTATATTGCAAGGCTACGACACCTCCATCGGTTATTATTCAAACATACGATACCTGGAGTGCATTTGATAAAAATACAGCTAACCGCAAGATTTATGTACCAACAGCATCGGTAGATGCCTACAAAACTGCTGAGGGGTGGCGCGAATATGCAGACGATATCGTCGGCTACGACTTCTAACCGACATTAGTTTAGCTTAAAATGGAAGCAATCGGGCGTATGCGGGTGAGAACTCGGCATACGCCCGATTGACTTTAAGAGGGTGTACAAATTCTGGGAAGAGGTCGTCATAGATATAGTAAAAAAACTTTTATGCGGGAAAGCAAGAGTCGGCAGTGGATCGAATAGAGGTTATAAGGTGAAATTGTTGTAAAAATATTTCCAAGTATATTATTTTTTTATACCTTTGTGTGCGAGATTGGTGAAAAAACATAAACTTTTATACGATGAGAAAATTTACAACTCTTTTTATGGTATGCGCCACGCTGTGCGCACTATCATTTACGGCGTGCAACGAGACACCTGAGGTAGTTGACACCCCGAAAGCCGAGATTAGCTTTGAGCAGAGCAGTCTGACGGTAGATGCCGCAGGTGGCGAGTTCAGCATAGCCTACACCATAACGAATGGTGTTGAGGGCGTTGACATCGAGGCGAAGAGCAGCGCAGATTGGATTGGTGGTATCGGCACAGATGGTGCGAAGCTCAGCTTTACGGTTGCCGAGAATAGTGTGGAAAAGCGACGTAGCGCGAAGATTGAGGTTACGTATCCCGACCACGAGCCGTTGTCGATAAATATTATGCAGGAGGCATACGAGGGTATATCATTTAACATTGAGATTACGGAGGAGACATCGACAAGTTGCACAACGCATATCGTACCATCGAAGAACGAGATTATATACATTGCCAATATGGCAGATGTCAGCTACCTGCTTACGAACAACATAACCAATGCCGAGGATCTGTTCTTAGACGACCACGACTATATTATGAGCCTTGTTAAACAGTATGAGGTGGGTAATATCGCAGAGTTTATGTATATGAACCATTTTGCCTTTATGGGCGAGAGCGACATCACGTGGGCAGGTATGATGCCAAATGCGGAGTATGCACTATATGCCTATGCAATACAATTCAACGATACGATGACAGACTTCACACTCGCCTCGGAGGTTTACCACAAGATGATAATGGTTGAAGGTGGCAAGCTACAAAATATTGAGTTCGACGTAAATATTGAGGTTAGTGGTCCAGATATCAGCTACGAATTTGCACCTGTAAATTGGGATGGTAAGTACTATTTCGACATATATACCGAGGGCGACTATATGTATCTTGAAGAGGGCTCTACCCCCGATGACAACTATTGTCAGACGGTAGTGAATAATTGGCTTACGCTTATAGATTACTATATGTCAACGGGCTATGCTCCCGACCAGCTTATCGAGTTGATGTGTTTGCAGGGTGCCGATAGCTTCCGCGAGACACGAGCTGCTGACACCAAATATATGATGGCATTCTATGCCATAGAGATGGTGGACGGCATACCTCAGGTGGTATCTAAACCATATCTTGTACACTTCAAAACCGAACCTGTTGCGTACAACGATATGCAGATAGACATCAAAGCTGAGAATGTATATGTACGCGTTGCCGACATAACAATCACACCATCGACAAATAATCCATACACCATAGGCCTTGTATCGACAAGTAACATTGTCGATAAGAGCGACGATGAGATTATCGCTTGGTTGCTCAAAACCTACAATATGTCGAGATATGAGGGTGTCGTTACGAGCCACGAAAACACACTGAAACCTTCGACCGAATACTCGATATTGGCATTTGGCTACCACGGTGGCATTGTAACATCGAAACTCTTCCGCTACGACTTTAAGACCGAGGAGGAGGGCGAATGTGATAATAGCGTTATTCGTGTTGATGTGGTTGGCCCGTACAGCCCACGCGAGCTTGCCACTGCCGATCCCGACAACTTCTGGCACGTAGATATGTACGAAGATTATGGCTTCTATATGATGTACTCGGAGATTATCACCGAGAAACCATCGCGAGATGTCTTCCATTTCCACTACGACACTGAGGACTTCTATGACCTCGGCGAAGAGGGTGTCATCGAGGACCTTACGGCGTATAGCTATTCGCCAGTAGAGGTCATCGCAGGACGTATGGGTGTTGAGTTTATTATGTGTGGTATCACGATGGACTATCGTGGCAATTATAGCGAGCTGTGGACATCCGAACCATTTGCCTTCGACTATTCGCCTGAGACAAAACGCCCAATCGAGGAGCTTCTCGACAAGATTAACTCTACGCGCAATGCGAGCCTCGTATATGAGGAGCGCACACCACGCATCGCTGAGGGCTCTACCCTATTACTTATGTAATTGGAGCATAGTCCAATCCTCTAAAAACAGGTGCTTGACGTTACGGCGTTAAGCACCATTTTTTTTGTAAACTCCTTCGATTTGTTGTCGAGTGGCACTAAATATGCATTGAGTACAGCAAAAACGAGAATTATGAAAAACGGATATCTATTAGCTATGGCAACACTTCTTCTTGCGATGGGATGCAACGCACAAAGCCGCCCAATAAACACAAATACGGTCAGCTCATTAGACCTAAAACGCTATATGGGGCGATGGTACGAGATTGCCCGCTACGATCACTCCTTCGAGCGCAACCTCGACGAGTGCGAGGCATTCTACTCGTTGCTACCCGATGGCAAGATATCGGTCGTGAACACGGGCGTAAACAGCAAGACGGGGAAGCATAAGAGTAGCTATGGTAAGGCGAAGGCTGGGCGAAAGGTTGGCCAACTCAGAGTATCGTTCTTCTGGATATTCTACTCCGACTATAATATCCTCGCCCTCGGCGATAACTACGACTGGGCACTTGTGGGCAGCAGTTCGCCAAAGTATCTATGGATACTCTCACGCACACCCCACCTCTCTGACGCCACCCTCGCCCATATTATCAAGATTGCAGAGTACCGAGGCTACGACACCTCGAAGCTTATCTAGGTAAAGCAGTGAGCACCAGCTCTATATCAACATAAAGCAGCGAGCCCCAGTCCTCAGACTGTCAACATAAAGCAAGGGGACCCGCCGAGCGTGCAC
>X3_Alpine_Chamois__coassemble_29_pt1 | contig 13711 bp, 11 predicted proteins | sample X3_Alpine_Chamois__metabat2_high_PE_002 | metagenome-assembled genome bin X3_Alpine_Chamois | reverse complement strand
ATATTAAATAGATTCTTAGTACCCGTTAAATGCAACGATGCCGAGCCCATAATACCTGCATCGAGGCGACGCTTTGTTGTAATCTTAATGATACCACCACTCGACGCTGCATCGTAGTCAGCACCACTCTGAGGGATGACCTCAATCTTCTGGATATCGTTGGCTCTCAACGAACGAAGATAGGCGATAAGCTGTGCATCGTCCAATTTCACCTCTCGGTCGTTAAGGTATATCTTTGAGCCGGAGGCACCGTTAATCGATATTTTATCGTCCTGAATCCATACGCCAGGTGCCGATTTTAGTAACTCCTCGCCATCCTTACCAATGGCTACGGGCGAGTTTGCAACATCAACCACAAAGCGGTCAGCCTCACGACGAATGAGCTGTGCCGTAACTACCACCTCGTCGATTGCCGTTTCGTCGCTCTCCAAAACCAACTCGCCAAGAGTCATCGACGAGCTAATACTGAGTGGCTGCTCGATACTCTTATAACCTACATAGCGCACATTGAGCGTATAGTCGCCAGGTGCGGCTTTCAGCGAGAACTCGCCATTGTCGTTTGTCGTATTACCCGCAACCTGGTCGCTGCCATTAAGTATCACAACCGTAGCATAGGGGATTGCACTCTTATCGGTATCGACAACACGTCCTGTGATACTAAACTCTTGCGCACCTGCCGTAGCAGTTATTAGCATTAGGCAGATGATGGAAATGAACACACTAACTTTTCTCATAATTCTATTTTTATGACCTATTTTCTTACACTTAAACTATAAAAACACTATTAAAAACACTATGCTTTTAATATAGCATAACATCCTCATTGGAAAAACTTTGAGTTTTATACTGCAAATTTACACCCCTACGTATTTTGCAAATTTTAGGACAAGTTTCTTCATCTTGATTGACTTTTTACCTTATAGACGTATATACGGGTCATTATATAACATCATTAGCACACTTTCTCACTCGCATTATTAGTATAATGGTGTATTACACATCTAACACACTGCAAATATACAGCAATTTTCTCATACTCCAAATATTTCGGGGGATTTTTTCAATAAAAATTAAAAAATTGGTACAAACTGCTTACATTTTAATATATATGTATAACGAACCACATAAATTAATTATTCTATAACCCAAAAACAAATTAACCACAATATGACGATAAGAGCTCGGTTTTGCCGAGCTCTTATCATATAATGTAAGGTAGGCTATCGACTACTTCTCGTCAGAGAAAACAACGAAGTGCTCCAAAGATTTCATAATATTACGAGAGTGGAGAATCATCGTCTTGGTCTCGGTGAGGATGTTGAAGAACAACATATTAGCCGAAGAAGAGCCTCCCGTATCGCGCAGACGGCGAAGCTGGTTCTGCATAACCTCGTCGATAAGGTCGAACATCTCATCACGCTTGTTAAGCACCACATCCATATGCTCGAACGAGCGAGTACGAAGCATCGTATTGATATCACCAAAGATATCCTCAACACGGTCGTTAATACGCTTCAAATCATAGACCTGCTCCTTCGATAGACCTGTATGGTTATTATCAACGTGCTTATAGCAAGGACGTGTGATATGCAACAGAGCCTTACTTGTCTCCGAAATGTAATCGACAATCTGAACATAGTAGTGTCCAGTGTTAATATCGCTATCGGCGAGCGAGCGTAACAGTGGCATAAGAGCATATTTCTGCTCGCGAGTAGAGTGATAAAACTCCTCTGCCTCACGCACCATATCACGAAGCACCTTACGATTCTCCTTAAACACAGCAACAATGGTTCGGTCGTAAATCATCGTAACCTTCTCCATAGATGAACATACGTGCTCGGTATAGGCAATGAGTGCCTCCTCAGGACTCTGTTTGAGGGTATCCTCAATCTTAGCAACTGCCGACTCCTCATCCTTCTTACCATCACCCTTCTTCGAGAAATTACTCTTGATGATAAGACCGACACAGATTACCGTAACACCAATAATTGCAATCTTACCACCATAGGCAAGGGCCAAAGTAACGGCAAGAGCGATGACAAAGCCTCCGACAGCCGTAATAAACCAGCCCATAATAACCGTGGTAACACCAGTAATACGATACACAGCACTCTCACGACCCCAAGCACGGTCGGCAAGCGATGAACCCATCGAGACCATAAACACAACATAGGTTGTCGAGAGTGGCAACTTCATCTGCGTACCGATGGAGATAAGGATTGCAGCAGCAGTCAGATTGACCGTAGCACGAATAAGGTCATAGTTAACATCGCCTCGCTCCTCGTCCGATAGCTTTTCAAAGCGGCTATTAATCCAATCCTTAGCCCTACGAGGTGTGATGGCAGCCAGACCATCGTTCAGACGACGCACGCCACGTACAATACCTCGTGAGGCCACCGTAGCCTCAGCCGAAGGCGTAGCCTCCTCGGTTTGCGACGACAGTTTGCGCTCGGTCTCAATAACGCGCATCGCCTTATTCGAGGTAAAGAGCGTAACGACCATAACAATACCCGCAGCACACATAATCCAGAAGTTGGCTACCGTAGGATTCGAGAGAGCCTCCATAGATTCGAGATTTGCATCAGCCGATTGAGCAAGCATATACGAATCATAACCAGCGTATGGGACACCGATGAAGTTCACAAGGTCGTTACCAGCGAATGCCAACGCCAAAGAGAAGGTACCAGCAAGAATAGACACGCGCAAAATATTGACCTTAAAACGCTGCAACACCCACAAAAGGAGTGAGCTACCAGCCCACAAGATAAGGAGTGCCAAACCCGTATTATCGTTGACAAAATCTTTGAGCGTATCTGGTATAAGAGTTGTACTCTTCAAGCCCTTAAACACGGTGAAGTAGATGATACCAGCAATGGTAACACCACACCACAACGCACCAAAACGATTGAAGAGTTTATGGTAACGGAACGAGAAGATTAGACGCGAAACGTACATCAACAAATGGCCCGTAACGAAAGCCAACACCACAGAGAGCAAGATACCCGACACAATAGCCAGAGCGTTGCCCGAATTGATATACTCTCCAAGACTTGCATCCGTCGTACCACCCCATATATTATATAGCGCAAGAGCCATCGCCGAGCCAAGCAAACCAAAGACGAGCGACACGGTGGTCGATGTTGGCAAGCCCAACGAGTTGTAGATGTCAAGCAGGATGATGTTTGAAAGCATCATACCGAGGAAGAGAATCATAACCTCTTGGTACGAAAACATAGCTGGGTAGAAGACACCACTACGTGCGACATCCATCATACCACTCGATGTCATCACACCGACCATAACACCAGTTCCAGCGATTGCTAAAATAACGCGTTTCGATGCTGCCTTTGAGCCAAATGCTGAGTTTAAGAAGTTTACAGCATCGTTCGAAACACCAACGATGATACCAATTACGGCAAGAAATGCCAAGGTAATAACTATAAATAGATCCATAAAAACAAGGTTTCTGCTGACAAAGTTAAGATATTATTATTACATTTCTGTTACAAAATTATTAAGCCAATGTAACATCAGCGAGAAATAACAGAAAAAAAACGACCCTAAAAAAGTTGTAAATTAACAACATTATTCGTATATTTGTAGGTCAGTGCTGCAAAGCCAATTCGTATGGCAGGGGTATGACATATTATTTTGAAGAAGATGAATAAAGAGCGAATATTGGTTATTGATGACGAGGAGTCGTTATGCGAGATTCTAAAATTCAATCTCGAAAAGGAGGGCTACTCCGTAGAAACAGCATACAGCGCAGAGGAGGCTCTGGCAATGGAGCTTAAAGACCTCGACCTCATCATACTCGATGTTATGATGGGTGAGCTTAGTGGTTTTGGCTTGGCACGCATCTTACGCAAGCGACCAGAGACAGCGACGCTTCCTATAATCTTCTGCTCGGCACTCGATGGCGAAGAGGACAAGATTAAGGGGCTCGATATTGGTGCAGATGACTACATATCGAAGCCATTTTCCGTGGCTGAGGTTATGGCACGTGTGCGCAGCGTACTACGCCGCACAAAGCGTACAACACCAAGTAGCAGTCAAACAGCCGAAGAGGGGGTAATAACATTCGAGGGTCTTGTAGTGAACACACTAAAAAAGAGCTGTATGGTCGATAACAATGATGTTATGCTCACACGCAAGGAGTTTGACATACTCGTATATCTGCTAACAAATCGCGGGCAGATTCTATCACGTGAGCAGATTATGAAGCGAGTATGGAGCGAAGAGGTGGTGGTGCTGGACCGCACAATAGACGTAAACATCACACGTATGCGAAAGAAACTGGGTAAATATGGCAATCACATTATAACACGAACAGGATATGGCTATGGATTCGAAGGTTAAGAAAAATGTATTCTCGTATCGTGGTGGTATGTATCTACTACTCACGCTACTTATCGTTACGCTACTCAGCGGTTTTATCATCTATCGATCATCACTACTGAGCCATCAGAACACGATAAATCTCCTCGACGAGAGCATATTCTACTCTATAATTGGGGTAGCAGCCGTGGCTATGATTGTAGCACTGATACTTGCAATACGCCTCAACCGCAATATCAAGAGCCTTGTACGCGCAGCTCAGGCTATGGAGAATGGCGCAGACATTGAGTCAATACCACAATTCGCCAACGACGAGTTGGGCGACATATCTCGTCACATTATAGACCTATACCGACGTCTGCACGAGGCATCACACAACTTAGAGCGTGAGCACGACCGTGCAATACACGAGAAGGAGGAGAAGTTACGCATCAAGCGTCAGCTTACGAATAACATCAACCACGAGCTTAAAACACCCGTAGCAGCAATTCAAGGTTATCTCGAAACATTGATTAATAATCGTGATATGAGCGAGGAGGAGCGCAATTCGTTCATCGAGAAGAGTTATGCTCACAGCCAGCGTCTGACACAACTGCTAAACGACGTATCTACGATTACACGCTTGGAGGATGGTAGCAGTCGCATAGCTTGCGAGAGTGTTGACCTGCGTGGCATCATCGACGAGATTGCATCTGACGTGGCTATGTTACCCGATGACAAGCGTATGCGTATGAATATTGACCTGCCTACGCCGATGATGGTACATGGCAACTCAACTCTATTGATGTCTATATTTAAGAATTTAACTGACAATTCGATAGCATACTCTGGTGGTAGAGATATCTACATCAAGCTACTTGATAGCAAGGATGGTATGTACACCATATCTGTTGCCGATAACGGCATTGGTGTTGACGATGCGCACATCGACCACATCTTCGAACGTTTCTACCGCATAGATAAGGGTCGTTCACGTAAACTCGGTGGTACGGGTCTCGGTCTTTCGATTGTAAAGAACTCCGTGCTATTCCACGGTGGCGATATATCGGTCAAAAACCGCAAAATTGGTGGCTTGGAATTCACATTCACCCTTCCTATTGCCAAATAGCTTAGGAGCAATAGGAGAATGGGTGCAATCGTAGTATGATGGTTAGCTCTTTGAGCGAGCCACCATCCACTCTGCAAGTGAGCGTGAGGCAATACCCTGCTCGACAAGACCTACCTCTCGTTCAAAGAAGTCATTGAGTTGTAACTCATACTGCTCGGCGTCAAAACCTTCGATGATGTCGAGCAGCTCTTTTTCGCTCGTTGACAGAGGGTATGGCAGCGACTTCAAATCGAAGTAGTAACCACGGTCATACTGCTCTATATCAGTGGCATAAAGCATACAAGGGCGACGCTGCATAGAGAAGTCGAACATCGAACTCGAATAATCGGTAATCAGAAGGTCTGCCGTACAAAGCAGCTCCTGCATATCGTGGTAGCGAGTTCCGTCAACAACACCCTCATAAGCAATAAGCGACGAGGTATCTACCTTGTCAATAAGATTTGGGTGCATACGCACGATAACAGATACGTTATCGCCCCCAAACATCCTAATGAGTGCCTCGCGCACCCTATCCCAATTAATGCGGTAGGGTTCTATACTTTGGCTACGGCGGAACGTAGGAGCATAGAGTACTATACGTGATTTAGGGTCGATATCGTAGAGCTTACAGATGCGCTCACGGAATATGGCGTGCTGCTCGCTATGGAAAAAGATATCGTTACGAGGTAGGCCCTTCTCTAAAACCTCGCCAGAATACCAAAATTTCTCGTTGATAAGCGTTGTGTGCATCCTACAACCCGATATCATAAGGTCGCATATCTTAGAATCAATCTTTGCCTTGCGGACATAGCTGTATCCGAGTTTTGCTTCGGCATCCCTCTCTATACGCTTCAACGATACACCACCGTGCCACAACATAAGATAACACTGCTTGGGGCGTTTATGCCAATAGATATGGTACGGATCGGTACGTGAGTTGGTTATGAAAAACTCTGCCGATGCCATAAGCACGAAGTATCTCCACGACTTAAAGCGCACCACCTTGACACGCGAATCGACCTCAGAGGTGTTCACACCACGACGAAAGACCCAATAAATATCGAACTCTGGATGGTTCTCTAACAGATATTCGGTGATATATCGAGGGTTGCACCCATACTGCTTAAAATTATATGCCCAGCAGACCACCCTACCTCTCTGCACAGGATATATACACCTCACAACGAGTGATAATAGGTTGCCAAAGAGCTTGATAAAGCGGCTAAGACCCCACGCTATGACTTGACCAATTCTTCTCATTGAAACAATGTTTTATATAGATTCTTGCCCACAAAGATAGATAATTATTCCATTATTGAGGATTTTTTTATAAATTTGCCTGATATTATACTACTAACAAAAGTATATGGAGATACTTACAGAGGAGCAGAGTGCAGCTCTACACCGACGATATAACCCCGAAGGCTCGCATCTGCGACAGACTCAATTAGAGCTGTTGGAGATGCTCAAAGAGTTGGATAAAATTTGTAAGCAACACAATATAAGGTGGTGGCTAAGTTCTGGTACACTGCTTGGTGCTGCTCGCCACAAGGGATTCATTCCGTGGGACGACGACATCGACATTGTATTGTTTAAGAGGGACTACAAAAAACTATCGAAGATACTCAGAAAACTTGACGATGAGCGTTTCGTATTCCAAACAATGCGAAACGACGTAGAGTACATAAATGTCTTTGGCAAGTTTCGTAAGCGCAACGATGATGTGGCAATAGTTACCAACCCTCGCCATAGATACTACAAATGGGCGGGACAGTTCATCGATATATTTTCTATCGAGAAGATTAACCACCCATCGACTCGTGCTGCTAAGGTGATATACCTAAATATGCAGCATCTGACAGAGTATATCGGCATCAAGTGGCTACGCCGCGCACTGGTACGCCTCATAGAGTTGTTGTGTTTGGGCATTATACACCCCATACTACGACTCGTTGGATTGATAAATCCTAAGGGAGAGTACCACTATACTCTCGGCACGGGATGGGATAAGCACACATTCTACGAGAGTGATATACTACCACTGACGACCATAGAGTTCGAGGGTTGTAGGTTTCCAGCACCGAAGAACGTGGATAACTATCTGAGCAATGTCTATGGCAACTGGCGAGAGCTACCAACCGAAGAGCAAATTAAGAAGAGCCTACACTATGTAGAGTATATAGAGGAGTTTTTTGAGCGACAATAAGCATCTATGAAAAGGGTCATAACATACGGAACATACGATCTTCTGCACGAGGGACATATCAACCTACTACGTCGAGCAAAGGCACTTGGTGATTATCTGATTGTAGGTGTAACTAACGACAGTTTCGACCGTGAGCGTGGCAAGCTAAACGTAAGAAATAATGTCTTAGAGCGTGTGGAGGCTGTAAAGGCTACGGGATTTGTAGATAAGGTAATAATCGAGGACTATGTAGGGCAGAAAATTGATGACATACTAAAATATGATGTCGATGTTTTTGCCATTGGCTCGGATTGGGAGGGCAAGTTCGACTACTTGAAGGAGTACTGCGAGGTTGTATATCTACCACGTACCGAGGGCGTTTCATCGACAATGCTACGCGCCGAGAGTCAAATCCTCGTAGATATAGCCATTGTGGGTTGCGGACGTATTGCGCAACGATTCATATCGGAGGTGGGCAAGGTGGATGCTGCACATATAAGTGCCATCTACGACATAAACCCTACGGCAGCCAAGGAGTTAGCCAAAGAAGAGTATAAAGATGTAGTATGCAGCAGTTTCGAGGAGGCCGTCGAGAGGTCTTCGGCTGTTTACATCGCTACACCCCACCTATGCCACTACTCGCAGGCGAAGTATGCCTTGGAACATAACCGCCACGTACTTTGTGAAACACCATTTGTTCTGACCGAAGCGGAGGCACGGGAGCTATATGCCCTTGCCGAGAGTCGCAATCTTGTGCTATTAGAGGCAAACAAGACGGCCTATTGTCCCGCATTCAATCATCTTATAACACTGATTAAAAGCGGTTTGATTGGTGATGTAGTGGGTATCGACGCTTCGGAGTCGAAGCTCTGGGGCGAGGATAAGTTGAAGCGTGAGTTCGACCCTGAGCAGGCAGGAGGCTCACTCTACGAGATGGGGTCATATCCTCTGCTTCCAATATTTAGGCTACTTGGCACAAAGTATGAAAACATTAATATTTACAGTCGTCTAAACCCAAATGGCGTAGATGTATATACACGTGGCATAATCCGCTATCCGGGTGCTGTGGCATCGTTCCAGCTCGGACTCGGCGTAAAGACTGAGGGTAACCTCGTTATATCGGGTACGAAGGGCTATGCCTATGTGCCATCGCCCTGGTGGAAGACCGACTACTTCGAGCTACGATACGAGGACCAGAACCTCAACAAGAAGTATTTCTACAAGTGGGAAGAGTCGGGATTGCGCTATGAGATTCAGGAGTTTATGTCGTGCATCATAAACAACCGATTGACATCTGCACGACTCACACCCGAGCACACTACAACAATGGCTCGAGTTATGGAGCAGTTCTCTAAACGTGAAAATTTCTTCGAGATATGAAAACCGCAATAGTTACGGGTGCTACAAAGGGGATTGGTCTTGCCATAGCTCGCAGGCTTCTTGGTAGGGGCTATCACGTGGTGGGTACATACGCCAACGACGAGATGGCAGCAAAGCGTTGCACTGAGGAGCTAAGCAGCATAGCACCACACTTCGAGATTATCAAGGCCGACCAGTCGGACAAAGAGTCGATGCGAGGTTTTACGTTGCAGATGTTGCAAAAGCCCTCGATAGATTGTATAGTTTGTAATGCAGGTGCTACGCTACGTTGCTCGCTAACAGAGATTTGCGACGAGGAGTGGGAACGCATAATGCAGATAAACCTCAACAGCAGCCTCTATCTAATTCGTGATTTATACTCTAAAATTCCACACAACAGCCGTATAGTGTTTATCGGCTCATTGATGGGCGTATATCCGCACGGCACATCGCTCGCCTACGGCGTAAGCAAAGCCTCGGTACACGCCTTAGCACTCAACCTTGTTAAGTGCTTCGAGGGTACGAATACCACGGTGAACGCCATAGCCCCAGGATTCGTAGAGACCGAATGGCAGGCATCGAAGCCTCAGCAGATTAGAGATAACATATACGCCAAGAGTGCTATTAAACGCTTTGCTACGACTGACGAGGTTGCCGACGCCGTAGAGTTCTGTCTGAACAACGGCTTTGTAAATGGCTCGGTGATAGAGGTTAGTGGAGGTTATTGTTTTAAGTAACAGAGAACTGATATATGAATAAGTCCATACGCATATCTATAATTGCTCCGATATATGGTGTTGAGCGATACATTGCGCAGTGTGCCGATTCGCTACTATCGCAGTCATATCCCAACATAGAGTTCATCTTTGTGAATGATGGCACGAAGGATCGCTCTATGGAGATACTAAATACCCTTATCGAAGAGCGATATACACATCGCAAAGAGGACATTATAATCGTCAATAAGGAGAATGGAGGTCTGCCATCGGCACGCAAAACAGGATTGGAGCACGCTACGGGCGACTACGTTTATCACGTTGACTCAGACGACTGGATAGCCCCTGACTCGATAGCCAAAATTGCGGCAAAAATAGCAGAGACAGGGAGCGACATAGTATATTTCAACCTCGTAAAGGAGTATGACGATAGGTCGAAACCTAAACAAGAGCGTAGCTATACGTCGGCGGATAAGTGGTTATACATACGCAATATGTACAATCATCACTCGTTTGCTTCGGTGTGCAATAAGTGTATTCGTCGCTCGCTATACACCGATAATGTGATATATACACCAAAATATGGCTATGCCGAGGATTGCTACCTCACAACACAACTTGTAGGATACTCATCGAGCATCAGCTTTCTCGATGAATATGTATATCACTACCGTAAGGGAAACCCTGGTGCGCTCACCTCGCAACAGTATAAAAAGAGAAAGGCGGAGTATGCTAAGACCTTTATAGACCTATACCAAAAGTATTGCGACGTGCCTGCCGAAAAGAACCCCATAGCCTGCATAATGGATGACATAGTAATTCAAGCAGGATGGTACTCTATCTTCTATAACCTACACCTATTCAAGGAGTATCCGTGGTTAGCAAGGCGCATAAGGGATGCTAAGATGCGACTCGGCACAAATGTATGGTTCGGAGCCCAAATGCTAACCAAGCTATGCGCTTTATTCAGATAACAAGCTATAAATCAATTACATTTCATACTTAGACTTCTCGGGCAGTACTGCATCAAAGGCATTGAGCAGTGCTGCTCGTAGTTCTTCATATCGCTCCTCGCTGAGTTGCACGTCGTTCACACAAATTAATTTATGCGTTGGCTGCTCGATGAACCTACGCAACTTGCTCGCCGACACCACACCAACCGAGAAGTGTTTCTTTGATAAACGCTCGTTGATAATCTTGCCCTTCAAGAACATATAGTCGAGGAAGAGGTATTGATTGATATTCTTAGCTGTACGAGTTGGGGTCATCGACGAGATAATCTCATCACGAGTACGATTGTAAACCTCTTGCACCTCGCTACGAATCATCGGCGTGCAGACGTGTTGAGGGCGTAGGAATAGAAGCGAAGGTTTTAGATTCAAAGCCTTACGAGCCAAGCTGTTAGAGTTATGGCATATCTGCTTAAACATATCAAAGCGCAGCAGATGATGGCTCATCCTAATAACTCCCCTACCATCACGGAAGAAATCGGTAGGCTTACACTCCTTTAATGGGAAGATATCGTCGTTGAAATAGAGATACTCTTCATCCAAACCATCGATATTATGCAGGTGCATCTCGATGGGGTTGCAGTTGAACGTAGGCAACAACTCAGCAGGTATTATATCCTTGTGCAACACCACGTTAACCTCATCACGATTGAGCCACTCTGGGACCTGACTCTCACCCGATACCACAAGGTGAACCTTGCGAATAAAGCTCATATTCTTGGCAATACCACGGAACAGATATCTTAGCGTACCCCAATCCCTAAAACGCTTCTCAACAATCGGGGTGTTGGTGAACTTCTCATACTCCTTTTGCCACACAGGGTCAAGGCCATTAACATAGGTAATTACAATATCCATAACTCCTCGCGTTTTTTTCTAATTCCTATTATTTTTCATCAAATGTCCGAACTTCGCCGCCTGCTTTTCAGGGGTGTGCTTCCATCGTCTGTGCGACCACATCCACAACTCTGGTGTTTCGCGAATCATTCGCTCCAAGGCCTCAGCATAGCGACGTGTAATCTCATTAGGCTCAACAGCTTCACTGCCATCATATATCTTATCGAGACGTACATCGTAACGTCCAGGTGCAGTGCGTCTTGTATAGACAAAATATACAGGCAGATGAAACCTCATTGCAAGTTTCTCAGCACCATCCACAAAGGCGGTCTTTTGATTCAAGAAGTCAAACCACACAGTATCTGGGCGAAGATTGGGACTCTGGTCCGAGACCAAGCCGAGTGCGACACCTCGCTCGTCGGAGCGGAGTCGTAGATAGCCTCTTATGGCATCCGCCATAGGGAGCTTATGCACATTGGGAGCAAAGCTACGCAGACGTAGATAAAACCTCTCAAAAACAGCACTGCGCAACGGATGATAGACCGTTATAAATTCCGATGACGGGTCGTACCAGCTCCATAATGGCAAAAATTCCCAACAGCCGAAATGCGATGCCATAGCAATCCAATCCCCTACTCCAACATCTGCCATAACCTCCTCGCGATTTAGCCAATTAACCAAATCGCCATCACGCTTGGGCGTTGCACCGGCCAAACATAGCGTATCGACAACAACCTCAGCAAGGGTCATATAAAACCCTCTGACAATAGCCCGAATATCAGATTTCGACTTTTCTGGAAATGAGCGAGTTAGGTTTTCGACAATCACCTTACGTCGATAGCGCAACACGCGCAATACACAGTAGATGAAGGGACGCAATAGATAGAAACGGAACCATCGTGGCGAATATCCCATCAATAGACAGAACCCCCACAACAGTTCGAGCGCAATACGCTGCCATAAATTCAAGTCGTTATCCGATTCATACCTCTTACCCATAAACTCTATCTATCTATTTTACTGGCATTTAACGCCAGCAATACATTATGGCCTTATGTTTCACATACACTATAAGACCATTACAAACTACAAATGTAGCAATTTATTTTGACATTCACAATAGTTATTTTATTTATATAAATGGTACAAAATCAATAATAAAATCATATCTTTGTATAGTAAATGGGTCAACTTCCCATTTTAGTATTTAGAGAAGAGTGTTTCAACAGAGTTTTATTCAGACCTTCGATAGTGCGATTGCATATCGCATCTACAATATATAGGTATGCAGAAGGTGCAGACATTGACGATGATGAACAACCTCACACTTTTTTAGTTCAACATTACCACATCGAGGTTGAGTGGTACAACACAAACAAACAATGAAGAGATTTGCACTTTTACTCTCGATGCTTCTACTTGTATGCTCGTCAGCCTATGCAGACAAAAAGAAAAAGGCGAACGAAGACACCAACACATTCCGCTACGACATTGAGTATTGTAAAACCGCTGCCGACGGTCAGGTCGTAGTGAAGGTTTGGAGTTACTCGAAGAAGGCTGATATTGCCACCCAGCAGAGTCGCAAGAATGCTGTACACGGCGTGATATTTAGAGGATATGTGGCCGAACAATCATTCCAATCGCAGAGTCCTCTGGTAAGTGATGCCTCTATTGAGTCGCGCAATGCAGACTTCTTTGATGCCTTCTTCGACGATGAAACAGCTACATACGCTCGATATGTAACCAAGGTTGTGGATAGTGCAACCGAGATTCGCAAAGTAGGTAAGGAGTATAAGGTGGGTGTTGTAGTTACAGTAAATAAGGGACTACTACGCAAGCACCTCGAAGAGGCTGGTATCATACGAGGCCTTTCAACAGGATTTTAATCTAAAAACATTCAGGCTATGAAGAGAGGGTTATTATGTATCGCAGTGTTAGGCTTCGTGCTAACACTCGCATCGTGCAACGTTCATAAGACATCGACACAAGCATTCTTTCCAACAAAGTGTGAGTACCTAAACGATGAGGGTGATGGGTCAATCACCGTTCGTGCATACGGCCAAGGCTCATACCGAAACGATGCGGTAGAGCAGGCGCGTAAGAATGCTGTGCGACAGATAATTTTTGAAGGTATAACAGTTCCTGGCAACGCAAATCTCTCACGCCCACTCGTTACGGA
>X3_Alpine_Chamois__coassemble_28_pt1 | contig 13785 bp, 14 predicted proteins | sample X3_Alpine_Chamois__metabat2_high_PE_002 | metagenome-assembled genome bin X3_Alpine_Chamois | reverse complement strand
TTATTGCGACAGCCTCACAAGTGTTACAATCCCAGATAGTGTAACAACGATTGGAGAGATGGCATTCTATTATTGCGACAGCCTCACAAGTGTTACAATCCCAGATAGTGTAACAACGATTGGATATGCGGCATTCGCTGATTGCACCAGCCTCAAGGAGTTCAAAGGTAAGTTTGCATCAGATAATGGTCGTTGCTTGATTGTTGATGGAGTACTTAACTCTTTCGCTATTGGTTGCGGTGCTACTGATTATACTATTCTAGATAGTGTAACAACGATTGGATATGCGGCATTCGCTGATTGCTACAGCCTCACAAGTGTAACAATCCCTGATAGTGTAACAACGATTGGACGTTCTGCATTCTCATCTTGCTACAGCCTCACAAGTGTTACAATCCCTGATAGTGTAACAACGATTGGAGATTATGCATTCTATGATTGCCGCAACCTCACAAGTGTATATAGCAAGCCTACAACACCGCCAAGTATGGGGGGGATGATGTATTTTATAATACAAATATTCAAGCTATCTACGTGCCAACAGGCTCGGTAAAAGCGTATAAGTCGGCTGCAGAATGGAGTGACTACGCCTCAGACATAGTGGAGTATGACTTTTAGGTAACAAATAGTTAATACTGCAAAGGGATAATGGGGTCTTCCGTTATCCCATTTTTGTTGCGCAGAGCACTCACACTACCCCACAGCTAATTTTATAGGCAATGAATTGGTGAATTATGAATTGTTTTGTATCTTTGCGCTCGATATATAGGTATATATATCGTCGGTACGGAAAGTAATTAAAATAAGATATAAAATGGCAGTTGAATTGAAAGATCTTACCAAGAGCGATGAGAACTACTCGCAGTGGTACAACGATTTGGTTATAAAGGCAGGATTGGCAGAGAACTCTGCGGTACGTGGCTGTATGGTTATCAAGCCTTATGGCTATGCTATTTGGGAGAAGATGCGCGATGTACTCGACAGAATGTTCAAGGAGACAGGACACGAGAACGCATACTTCCCTCTATTCATCCCTAAGTCGTTCTTCTCACGTGAGGCGAGCCACGTCGAGGGTTTTGCTAAGGAGTGCGCCGTGGTTACACACTACCGATTGAAGAACGACCCTGAGGGTAATGGTATTGTCGTTGACCCAGCAGCACGTCTCGAAGAGGAGCTTATCGTGCGTCCTACGTCGGAGACTATCATCTGGAATACGTACAAGAATTGGATTACGTCGTACCGCGACCTACCTATCCTCTGCAACCAGTGGGCAAATGTAGTACGCTGGGAGATGCGTACTCGTATGTTCCTCCGCACTGCCGAATTCCTATGGCAGGAGGGTCATACAGCACACGCCACAGCCGAGGAGGCTCAGCAGGAGACCGAGCGTATGATTAACGTATATCGCACATTCGCCGAAGAGTGGATGGGTGTGCCTGTAATCGTGGGACACAAGTCGCCAAACGAGCGTTTTGCAGGTGCTGTTGACACGCTTACAATCGAGGCACTGATGCAGGATGGTAAGGCGTTGCAGAGCGGAACATCACACTTCCTCGGTCAGAACTTCGCAAAGGCTTTCGACGTGCAATATACAAACAAGGAGGGAAAGCAGGAGTATGTATGGGCTACATCGTGGGGCGTATCGACACGTCTTATGGGTGCTTTGATTATGGCCCATTCGGACAACAACGGCTTAGTGTTGCCACCAAAGCTCGCACCTATACAGGTGGTTATGGTGCCTATCTACAAGGGCGAGGAGCAGTTGCAGAAGGTAATGGAGCGTTTCGAGGAGATTGCTAAGGAGTTGCGTGCTAAGGGTGTATCAGTAAAGATTGACGGCAGAGATAATGTTCGTTCGGGCTTCAAGTTCGCTGAGTATGAGCTTAAAGGTGTACCTGTACGCTTGGCACTTGGCCCTCGTGATATGGAGAATGGCACAATTGAGCTTGCACGCCGCGATACACTCAGCAAGGAGGTGGTATCGCAGGAGGGATTGGCTGGCCGCATCGTTACGCTATTGGACGAGATTCAGCAGAACATCTTCAAGAAGGCTCTCGACTATCGTAACTCTATGATTACAAAGGTAGATAGCTGGGAGGAGTTCCAGAGAGTTCTCGAAGAGAAGGGTGGTTTCTTGCTTGCGCACTGGGATGGCACACCAGAGACCGAGCAGGCCATCAAGGAGGCTACAAAGGCTACGATTCGCTGCATCCCTATGGATGTCGTAGAGGAGGAGGGCAAGTGTGTATATTCGGGCAAGCCTTCGAAGTACCGCGTATTGTTTGCTAAGAGTTACTAATTAATGATATAAGAATATGAATGCTATTGTAAAGAACGATTTTCAGTTCGAGGGACAAAAGGGACACTACGTAGGTAAGGTGCGTGATGTGTATAACATCAACGACGAATATCTCGTAATGGTAGTTTCGGACCGTATCTCGGCTTTCGACGTGGTGTTGCCTAAGGGCATTCCATTCAAGGGTCAAGTGTTGAACCAGATTGCAGCTAAGTTCCTTGATGCCACATCAGACATCCTTCCTAACTGGAAGATTGCTGTGCCAGACCCAATGGTAACCGTTGGTCATCGTTGCGAGCCATACAAGGTGGAGATGGTTATCCGTGGCTATCTCTCGGGACACGCTTGGCGTGAGTATAAGGCTGGCAAGCGCACAATATGCGGTGTAGCAATGCCCGATGGTATGGTTGAGAATCAGCGTTTCCCAGAGCCTATAATCACACCTACAACAAAGGCTGACGAGGGCCACGACGAGGATATCTCGAAGGAGGAGATTATAGCACAGGGCTTGGTATCACGTGAGGAGTATGAGCAGTTGGAGGCATACACACGTGCTATCTTTAAGCGTGGTAGCGAGATTGCAGATAAGATGGGTCTTATACTGGTTGACACGAAGTATGAGTTCGGCAAGAAGAATGGTGTAATCTACCTTATGGACGAAATTCACACACCAGACTCATCACGCTACTTCTACAAGGAGGGCTACGAGGAGCGTCTTGCACGTGGCGAGAAGCAGAAGCAGCTCTCTAAGGAGTTCGTGCGCGAGTGGCTTATGGACAACGGGTTCCAGGGTCAAGAGGGTCAGCAGGTACCCGATATGACTGAGGAGGTTGTAGCAGGCATCACCGAGCGTTATATCGAACTTTACGAGGCTGTTACGGGCGAGAAGTTCGTGCGTGCCGAGGCTGACAACGTAGAGAAGCGTATCTTCGACAACGTAGCGGAGTATTTGAAGACGTTGTAGGGATACAGGTGTTAACAATAAATATGCTGGCAATGGATTTTGCCAGCATATTTATTTTATAGGTATTTGGTTACCTACTCTCTTCGCCTTGCCCAAGTGTAGGTCAACAACAGAAAGACTCCCGTTATTACAAGAATGATGATAGCACGTAGCCTCTCCGTAACACCGAGATACTCCATAACTGGAAAGGATATTGCGAAGAGAAAAAGCATTGCAGCATTACACCACCTCACTCTTACCATATTATATAGCTCCTTATGTGCCAGATTGATTATTGTATCGAGCTTACCCATAATGAGCAGTAGTGCCATAACGGTAAATACCACCGAGATGACTACACATATCAACATATCATCACTCATAACTTTGCTCCCTTCTACGACGCTTGCTCATCAGTCGCAAACGCGCAATCTCAATTCGAGAACGACGACGTATATAGTAGTAACAGCCAAGTAGCACCAGAAATATCAACCATCCAATAGCCGACGATAGGCTAAGGAGTTTAATGGTTTCCAAGTCCGGAGCACTATCACTCACCCAATAGAAAACAAAAGGTGCTACGCTCCACGCAATGGATAGAAGAAAGACTGACCAGCTCGAAGCTCCATAGCGTGGCAGAGGTGCTCGGCGGAAGTTAACCAAAAAGATGCCAACGAACATAAGTGCCATACCTGCGAGAAGTTGCAAAAGCTCACGATAAGGGATATGCTCAGGTAGCAAGTTGGGTTTAAGAAGGACAAGCACACCGACAGCGAAAAACATATCGCTCCACTGCAATTTGCCATCTCCCATATCCTTACCTAAACGTCGTTGCGCCTTGGTTTGAAAAGGGTTGAAGCGCAGACGCCCCATACTATATCTTCTCTTCATCTTTTTCAGTATTAGTGGTAGCCGTTGCACGCTTTGCACGAGGCTTGCGCCCACTACGGCGCAATGCCTCGGCAATTATCCATTGCAGCTGCCCATTAGTGCTACGAAACTCATCAGCAGCCCACTTCTCTATGGCATCCATCGTCTCGGCATCAATGCGAAGAATGAAACTTCGTGTATTTGACTCCTTTGTTGCCACAGCGATACGTATTTAGTTATGCAAAGTACCAGTATTAACAACAGGCTGCGCAGCCTCATCGGCACACAACACAACGAGAAGGTTGCTTACCATAGCCGCCTTACGCTCCTCGTCAAGTTCAACGACTGACTCGGTAGATAGACGATCCAGAGCAATTTTAACCATCGAGACAGCACCCTCTACAATCTTCTCACGTGCCGAGATGATAGCATCTGCCTGCTGGCGACGCAACATAGCAGCAGCAATCTCTGGGGCATAAGCAAGATAGTTCAGACGTGCCTCAACAACCTCGATACCTGCCATCGATAGTCGCTCGTTAAGCTCCTCGGTAAGTTTATCGTTAATCTCTTCGCCACCCGAACGGAGGGTTACCTCGCTATCCGCACCATTAGAGTTCTCGTCGTAAGAGTACATACCTGCAACCTGACGCAATGCTGAGTCGCTCTGTACAGCCACGAAGTTCTCCAAGATATCCATACGTGTACGCGATGTGCCGACACCGAGTTCGGTAGGTGAATCAATCTCGAAAACAGCCTTATACGTACCATCATTCTTAATCTTCCAAACGACAACCAAACCAATAAGAATTGGGTTACCAGCCTTATCGTTAACCTTAATTGGGTCAACATTGAGGTTACGAGCACGCATCGATAACTTCTTAGCTGTCATAAATGGGTTAATCCACCAGAAACCAGTATCGTAGAAGGTACCGCGATAGTTACCAAAGAAGAGTAAAACGCGCGATTCATTAGGCTCCAACATAATATAACCACCCAACATTATCAATGCACAGAGTATTGACACGATAAGAAGCGTGAGAGCCAAATAATCCATCTCGGGAGCATTAGCGAGACGCACAATAGCGAATACCGCTAAGCCAACAAACAACAAATCAACAATAAGCGCAAGAAAACCATTAAGTTTCCAGCCAGAATAGGTGTAATTCTTCATAATTGTACTATTTTAAGATTAATATTATGCTATTTTACAACTCGATATCAGCCTTTTTAGCTGGCTCACGAAGACCCCAAAATTCACCTTTCCAAGGCCATATACGAAGTTTACCAATAGAGAAACCTCCAAAAATCCAATCCCAAAAAGTTCTATTACCCTTCATAGTTGTAGTTATTATTATGGTTATACAATTGTTTCTCTTCTACGCTGAACCATTTTTGCTTGGCGATATCACTTTTCAGCTCGCAACACAATGATATCATTTTGATATCACAAAGATACAATACATTTTTTGAATAATGCAAATTATTTGCACTTTTTTTTCATATAGACATAAAAAAGGACTGACTAAAATTACTTTTAATCAGTCCGACATAGAGATATGTATTAAAGACTACTTTGCGTATGACACCGAACGAGTCTCTCGAATCACAGTAATCTTAACCTGACCAGGATAAGTCATCTCATCTTGAATCTGCTTAGCGATATCGTGTGATAGTGCCTCAGCCTCCTGATCCGAAAGTTTATCTGCACCAACAATCACACGAAGTTCACGACCTGCCTGGATAGCATAGGTCTTAACAACTCCTGGGTATGATAGTGCTATGCCCTCCATCTCCTTCAAGCGTTTGATGTATGACTCAACAACCTCACGACGCGCGCCAGGACGAGCACCAGAGATAGCATCGCAGACCTGGATGATTGGAGCGATGAGCGATGTCATCTCAATCTCATCGTGGTGAGCACCAATAGCGTTGCATACGTCTGGCTTCTCCTTATACTTCTCGGCAAGCTTCATACCGATAATTGCGTGTGGCAATTCTGGCTCATCGTCAGGCACCTTACCAATATCGTGCAACAGACCTGCGCGGCGCGCTGCCTTAGGATTCAAGCCAAGCTCAGCAGCCATAATACCTGCCAAGTTAGCAGTCTCACGAGCGTGCTGCAATAGGTTCTGACCATACGACGAACGATACTTCATCTTACCTATTAGGCGAATCAACTCAGGGTGCAAACCGTGAATACCGAGGTCAATGGTTGTACGCTTACCAACCTCGATAATCTCCTCCTCAATCTGCTTTTTAACCTTAGCCACAACCTCCTCGATGCGCGCTGGGTGGATACGACCATCGGTAACAAGCTGGTGCAGAGCCAAACGAGCAATCTCACGACGAACAGGATCAAAGCCCGAAAGGATGATTGCCTCAGGTGTATCGTCAACAATAATCTCGATACCCGTAGCAGCCTCCAAAGCTCTAATGTTACGACCCTCGCGACCAATAATACGACCCTTAACCTCGTCCGACTCTATATTGAATACCGTTACGGCATTCTCAATAGCTGTCTCAGTAGCAACTCGCTGGATAGAGGCAACAACAATACGCTTAGCCTCCTCAACAGCCGAAAGTTTAGCCTCCTCGATGGTCTCGGCAACATAAGCTGCAGCATCGGCCTTAGCCTCAGCCTTCATATTCTCGATGAGAATATTCTTAGCCTCCTCCGAGCTCATACCCGAAATCTGCTCCAATAGTGTATTCTGCTCCTTGATGGCCGCGGCAAGCTCCTCCTTGCGAACCTCTACCGTCTGCAACTGAGCATCAAGCTGCTCCTTGCGCTTATCACACTCTGCCGACTTCTTATCCAAATCACGCTCCTTGAACTGCAAGTTCGACTCCATCTGCTTAGCACGCTGCTCACTCTGCTGCAACTTCTGGTTGCGCTCGTTGAACTGGCGATCGTGGTCGCTTTTCAGCTGGATGAACTTCTCTTTGGCTTGAAGCATCTTCTCCTTCTTTATCATCTCGCCGTCAGCCTCCGCCTTAGCGACGATGGCCTTTGCACGTGATCGAGCACCAAAATAGGCAGCAAGACCGCCTACAACAGCACCAACCACGACACCGACGATTATAAGTGTAATCTCCATAGTTGTAATTAGTGTTTATATTATATTAGTTAGTAAATCAAAAAAAACCGCAAAGACTCCTTAACTTGTTTGACGAATCCGCAGATAAGTCATAGGTGGGGCTCCGGGATACGCAATAGTCCACTGGTGGCGCACGAGCGACACACCCTTACGGGTTGAGGCCTTATTTTATATCACTTCCGAGAGTTGTCCCAATGTTATATAAATTGTACAGTTCGCAAAGCTTTTAAGGAATCTATGCGGGATAGATCTTTGTTTTATATAAAGAACCTTGACACGCTCTAAGGGGTGCCACCCTTATTATTACAAATATTACGCCTAACGAGTGCTACGCCTTGACATAATTGCGTATGCGCTCCTCCAAGGCATACAACTCCTCGACATCCTCATCACCCAGCGACGAGCTATGCTCCGTAGTAAGTGCGAGTATCGAGTAGCGCAATGCCGCCATAGCAAGCCTATCCTGAATATCGAATTTCGGTATCTTCGAATACTCCGTAATCTTCTCGTTAAGGCGTTTTGCCGCCTCACGATATAGCTCCTCGTTTGCCGCATCAATGGTCATCGGGTAGCTCTTGCCTGCTATCGACAAATTTATCTTTATCTTACCTTCTGCCATTGTCTCTATTTATCTTCTTGTTCGTGTTTTATCGCCGCTATACATCTGTCAACCTCCCGCAATAAACTGTTGACACGAGCGCGGGCACGCTCCACATTGCCCCCTGCACCACGCATCACATCCGTAAGTTCCATACTCTTGATGCGTGCATCCATCTCACGGACTCGCTCTTCAAGACGTCGCTTGTCGCGTTGCAAAGCATCACGCTCCTTAGTCAGAGCACGGCACGCGGCAGCTATACGCTCGTGGTCAGCGATGAGTCGCTCGACCTGCAACTGCAACTTTTTAACAATCTCCTTATGAGCCATAAGACAACGTGTGAAATCTAATAACCCTCAAAGATAGGTATTTTTTAGCTAATATCAAAATCTTTTGGCTAAAAAACCATCGTTACACCAACTCAGCATAGAGGTCGTAATCCTCAACATCGGTGATACGCACATCGTAGAAACGACCACGTAACAACCTACGTCCAGCACTATCAATGATAATCTCCTGATCAACCTCAGGCGAGTCGTACTCCGAGCGACCAATGTAGAAATCACCCTCCTTGCGATCGATTATCGCCCTCATCTTCTGACCTATACGCTTAGCATTATTCTCCAACGATATTCGTTCCTGCAAACGCATTATACGATCTACACGACTCTGCTTAACGTCGTCATCTACGTCATCGCTGAGACGTGTTGCCGAGTAGGTACCCTCCTCCTCAGAGTAGGCAAAGACACCCAAACGATCAAACTTCGTATCCTTGACAAACTCCATCAACTCCGTAAAATCCGCCTCTGTTTCGCCTGGATAGCCGACCAAAAGTGTGGTACGAAGAGCGATATCGGGGATAGCAGCACGTAGCTTCTCGATAAGACGACAAGCATCTGCCTTCGTGTGGCGACGTTTCATAGCAGTAAGCTGATTGTCCGAGATATGCTGGAATGGAATATCAAGATAGCGGCAAATCTTACGCTCACGAGCCATAACCTCGATAACCTCGTCGGGGAACTCCGTTGGATAGGCGTAGTGCAGACGTATCCACTCAATCTTCTCGATACGACACAGCCTCTCCAATAGCTCGGCAAGTCTGCGTTCGCCATAGAGATCAACACCATAATAGGTTGTATCTTGGGCTATTACCATCAACTCTCTAACACCCTTAGCGGCAAGCTCCTCTGCCTCAGCAATCAACTTTTCCATAGGCACCGACTTATGGCGACCACGGATAAGCGGTATTGCACAATAGCCACACATCCAATTACAGCCCTCCGAGATTTTGAGATAGGCATAGTGTGATGGCGTAGATAGCTCACGCTTAGTCTCATTCTCCCTACGATATTTAGCTCCGAGACGCTCTACAACACCTGCCCAATCGTTCACACCAAAGAAGTCATCGACCTCTGGAAGTTCGGGACGCAACTCATCGGCATAACGCTGTGAGAGGCAACCTACAACAAAGAGTTCCTCAATCTTACCCTGCTCTTTGAGCTGTGCAGCACGGAGAATTGTGTCGATAGACTCCTGCTTAGCATCGCCAATGAAACCACACGTATTGATTACAACAACATCGGCATCCGTACGGTCGCTATCATAGACCACCTTGTAGTCCATAGCCGTAAGTTGCGCTGCAAGATGTTCAGAATCAACCGTATTCTTAGAGCAACCGAGGGTTATAATATTTATTTTCTTCATAATGCAACACTATTTTTCGGCAGCACCAAAGAGGGCACGAACAAATTCGTGGCGGTCGAACATTTTGAGTTGATCGACACCCTCGCCAATGCCTATGTAACGCACAGGGATATGGAACTTATCGCTAATGCCGATAACAACGCCTCCCTTAGCCGTACCGTCGAGTTTGGTAATGGTAAGCGAAGTAACCTGTGTAGCCTCGGTGAACTGCTTAGCCTGCTCGAAGGCATTCTGTCCTGTAGAACCGTCCAATACCAACATAACCTCGTGTGGAGCGTCTGGAATAACCTTCGACATAACATTACGAATCTTCGTTAGCTCCTTCATAAGACCCACCTTATTGTGCAGACGACCTGCCGTGTCGATAAGCACCACATCGGCACCATTAGCCACTGCCGAGCGCAACGTATCGTAGGCAACAGATGCTGGGTCGGAACCCATATCCTGACGTACCATCGTGGCACCTGCACGCTCAGCCCACACGGCAAGCTGGTCAATAGCTGCTGCACGGAAGGTATCAGCAGCACCTATATATACCTTACGTCCCGCCTTACGGAGTTGCGCTGCGAGCTTACCAATGGTAGTAGTCTTACCTGCACCATTGACGCCGACAACCATCATAACATAGGGCATACCCTCTTTTACCTCGATACCGAAATCCTCGGTCGAGCGGTGCGACTCCTCCATAAGCTTAGCAATCTCGTCACGAAGAATAGAGTGCAACTCCGAGGTATTCATATACTTATCACGTGCAACACGCTCCTCGATAGCCTTGATAATCTTCACCGTTGTATCAACGCCCACATCCGAGGTGATAAGCACCTCCTCCAAATCGTCGAGTACATCGGCATCGACCGTAGTACGTCCAGCAATAGCTCGTTTGAGCTTACCAAAAAAGCCCTCCTTAGTCTTCTCCAAGCCCGCTTCAAGCTCCTTTCGTTCAGTCTCCTCGGCAACCTTCGTCTCTTCGGCTACGATCTCCGCTGCAACTTCTGATTCGGGAGTAGTAGTTGGCTCTTCAACCTTTTTCTTCTTAAACAGATCAAAAAATCCCATATTCTAATTCATTTTAATTTTTCTTTCATTTATTCCTTATACAACAGATACTTACGTCGCATTGTACGATAATCTTCAAGTTCCTCAGCCCACATCTGCTCGATATCCTCAGCCGAGTGTCCAGCCTTTATCATCTGACGAACATAGCCCACGCCTATAAGCTTCTCGAACATAGGCGTAAAGAAGCTATCACCCATCGCAAGGTCGTTGTAGGCATCAATAACGTAGCTTAAATCTAAGCCCTGCTGCCATATATACTCGTTCGATACACCTCGTAGATCCTCACCGTAGCACAACTTTCCATTGTGTGGCGGTGTTTTAGAGCCGGCATTAGGCATAGGCGTAAAACTAAACTCCCTACCCTGCATCTTCGGATGTCCATAAATCTCGAATGGCGACTCCGTACCTCGACCCATACTCACAACTGTACCCTCAAAGAGGCAAGTAGATGGATAGAGATAGATAGAGTGCTGCGTCGGCAGGTTAGGTGATGGTGCTATCGGCAGCACGTAGTGTGTAGAGTGGTCATAGTTTCGACAACGCACAACCATCAGCTCGGCGGGCTTAGCCCAGCCCTCGCCTATCGCCATTGTGGCAATCTCGCCCATCGTCAAGCCGTGTACGACAGGTATAGGCAACCACCCTACGCCCGACTTATACTTCATATCCAATATAGGGCCATCGACATAGTGTCCATTGGGGTTAGGTCTATCAAGCACGATGACCTTACGTCCAAAATCTGCACAGGCGTCAATCATACGAATCATCGAGATATAGTAGGTATAAAACCTAAGGCCCACATCTTGCATATCGACAACCAAAACATCGAACGATCGCATAACATCGTCCGAGGGTCGCTGTGTATTACCATTGTAGAGCGAAAGTATTGGAATACCAGTCTTCTCATCCACCGAGTTTTGCACCTTCAAGCCAGCCTCAACGCCCCCACGAAAGCCGTGCTCAGGGGCAAAGATGCCCACTATGTTAATGCCCGAACGGTACATCATATCAACAATATGCTCCGTGTCGCTATACATCGCCGTATGGTTAGCCAGTACAGCTACCCTACGGCCACGCAACTCCACGAGATATGCCGACGTATCAGTGGCACCCACCAACACCTCTTGTGCATATGCCAACGTAACGCTTAACAACGTGGCAACCACTATCCAAACTCTACGAAACATTAGTATTGCAACAAATACTCCTTAATAAATCCATCCAAATCGCCATCCATTACAGCATCGACATTCGAGGTCTGGTAGCCTGTACGATGGTCCTTAACACGCCTATCATCGAAGACATAGCTTCGTATCTGCGAACCCCACTCTATACGCTTCTTCGTAGCCTCCAACGCCTGTTGTGTCGCCATACGCTTATCCAACTCTCTCTGATAGAGCTTCGAGCGCAAAATACGCATTGCATTCTCGCGGTTCATAAGCTGTGAGCGAGTCTCCATATTCTCGATAAGGAACTCCACAGGTTCACCCGTATCGGGATCTTTACCGTGGTAACGCAAACGCACCGCCGTCTCCACCTTATTCACATTCTGACCGCCTGCACCACTCGAACGGAAGGTATCCCACTCATAGTCGGCAGGCGAAATATTAATCTCGATGCTATCATCTACCGCAGGCGAGATAAAGACCGAAGCGAAGGTAGTCTGTCGTTTATTATTCGCGTTGAATGGTGATAGGCGTACCATACGATGCACGCCACTCTCGCTACGCAGATAGCCATAGGCATACTCACCCTCAAACTCCAACGTACACGACTTAACGCCAACCTCCTCACCAGCCTGATAGTTAGCAATCTTGACCGTGTAGCCGTGAGCCTCACCCCAGCGAGTGTACATACGAAGTAGCATCTGCGCCCAGTCGAGAGCCTCCGTACCACCTGCACCAGCATTGATATCCATAATAGCACCCAGACGATCCTCCTTGCCCGAGAGCATCTGCTTCAACTCCAACTTCTCGACATTCGCCAAAGCGGTGGCATACTGAGCCTCGGCCTCAGCCTCTGTAAGCACACCCTCGACAACGAAGTCTGGAATGAGCGATATGTCATCAACAGCGCGTCGCACAGCCTCAAAATCATCAATAACAGCCTTAATGTCTGCTACCTTTTTCAGTTGCTTACGTGCCGCCTCAGGGTCATCCCAGAAGTTTGGCTCCTCAGTACGCTCCTGCTCATTGCGAAGGTCGATGAGTCGCTGTTCGACATCAATCGAGGTTTGCAGTCTCTCGACCCTCGCTGTTAGGTCGTTTATCTGTTCTACGCTAACCATTACTCCAACTCCCAATCAAAGCCATCCTTACGATCCTTGACACGAATGCCAATGGCTGTAAGGTTATCGCGAATCTTGTCCGACGTAGCCCAATCCTTATTCGCCTTAGCCTCCATACGCATAGTGAGCAACATATCGACAAGTGGAGATACCATATCCTTACCACCCGTCTCAGCAGCCTTCTCGTTGCGCAAGCCGAGTATATCGAATACATAGCGGTTGACTGTCGCACGCAAAGCCTCCAAGTCCTCAGCCGTAAAGCTCTGCTGACCCTCAGCGGCCTGGTTTATGATACGCACCCAGTCGAATAGTGCCGAGATAACCATTGGAGAGTTAAGGTCGTCGGCCATAGCCTCAGCGCAACGACGCTCCAACTCCTTAACATCTGCCGTTGATTTGTCCGCTGGTTTAACCTTTGACAAAGCGTCAACAGCCTTCATAAGACGATCGAGACCCTTCTCGGCAGCCTGCAAAGCATCATTCGAGAAATCGAGGGTCGAACGATAGTGTGCTTGAAGTACGAAGAAGCGGATAGTCATAGGGGTATATGCCTGCGCCAAGATTGGGTGAGAACCTGTAAAGAGCTGTTCCAAAGTGATGAAGTTACCCAGCGACTTACCCATCTTCTGACCATTGATAGTAATCATATTGTTATGCACCCAGTAGCGAGCCGAATCCTTGCCTTGTGCTGCGGTTGACTGTGCAATCTCGCACTCGTGATGGGGGAACATAAGGTCCATACCACCACCGTGGATATCGAACTGCTCACCAAGATACTTCGTACTCATCGCCGAGCACTCCATATGCCAACCAGGGAATCCATCGCTCCAAGGCGATGGCCAACGCATAATATGCTCAGGCGACGCTTTCTTCCACAAGGCAAAATCGTAGGAGTGGCGTTTATCGCTCTGACCATCAAGCTCACGTGTGTTG
>X3_Alpine_Chamois__coassemble_27_pt1 | contig 14084 bp, 10 predicted proteins | sample X3_Alpine_Chamois__metabat2_high_PE_002 | metagenome-assembled genome bin X3_Alpine_Chamois | reverse complement strand
GATATATACAGAACCTGTCTCGTCAACAAGGTCGAAGTTACCGTAGTAAGTCTTATCAGCAACTACATTTGCAATCTTACCAGTAAGCTCATAGAGAACTGTTGTGCTCTCCTCAGCATTCAAGAACTCAGCAACAGTTGCCTTAACAACCGTAATCTCAGGAGCCTCGCCTGGTACGTGCGACACGTAGATAGCATTCTTACCCTGTGGAGAGCCATTGTGTGATGTACGAACAGTCTGTATTGTGATTGTATCACCCACCTTTACACCAGACTCTGCCCAATACTTCTGCTCACCTGTTGGGCTGCAAAGACCATAGATGTAAACCTCGCCTGTGTTATCCTTGATGTAGAAGTTACCGTATGTAGTGTTATCAACGCTCGTAATTTGACCTGTAAGCTCATAGATTGTGCTATCCTCAGCAGCTGCCAAGAAATCAGCAATTGTAGCCTTAACAACGCCACCTTCCTCGCCGCCTTCGTTGCCACCATCATCGTTAACGGTTACAGGAACGAGGTAGAGTGAACCGCACTGTGCAGATGAGTAGAATGCGAAGTATGAGTTAGTCGAGTTCTTCTGCAACTTACGTGATGCGTCAGCCTTAGACGTTACGAAGTAACGACCAGCATTATCAGCATCCTCCGTAATATCGAGGTAATATACGTCGTCCTGAGTTTTTGCGGTGTTGCCACTACTCCAAGCGACATACTGGTTGTTGCTACCCTTGAATGTGTAACCGCCATCGCTCTTAGCAACTGTCCACTTCAACGTTGCATCTGTTGTAGTGAAGCTTGCGCCACCATTGTAGGTTACCTCAACAGCGTTAAGACGAGTGCCATTAGCTGCTGAGCTAAGTGCGTAGTACTTCGCGCCATTAACTGCGATTGCTGCGTAGTCGCCATCAGGGAATACGAAGTTTGCCTTCTTGGTAGCATTTGTCATATCTACCGTGAACTTCGAGAGGTTGCCCTCAGAGAGTACCAAGCTCTTCGAGAGTGTTACCTCACGTGTGTAGGTAGCATCGCTACATACAACCTCAACGGTGAACTTATCGCCCGATGCCAACTCGAATGGGTTGCAAGTGAAGTAGATAGGAGTTGTTGAGGCAACAGGTGTTAGGTAGTTAAGCGTGATAGTATTTGTGCCACCATAGTAGTTGTAATCGACAACATCACCAGTTGTTGTGTCAACATAGTTACGACCTGCGATTGTAAGAGCCTCGCCCTCCTCGTCAGTAGCATCAACGCTGAACGTAACCTTGCTGATGGTGCTCGATGCAGGAAGGTTGCTGAGGGTCATCTTGCCCAAAGCTACCAAACGCTTGAACTGCATAGAGAGCTCAGTAGGCTGAGCGTTGGTTGTAATCTGCTTAGACACAAGGATGTCGGCAGTAGGGTCGAATGATGTAGCGGTAGGGTTCTGTGCATCTGGCACGACAACCTTAACCTTAGCAGTGTTCATCTTATCTGCGTCATCCTCTACGACACGGTCTGCTGGGTATATAGCGTTGTATGTAAACGATGTTGATGTCTGGTCAGCATCAAACGACACGCTAAACTCAGCCTTACCGTTAGCGATTGTTGCCTCCGATGAAGTGCGGTAGGCGGCACCATTCTCAATAACCTTAATCTTGTCGCCCTCGCTCCACTGAACCTTTGAGTTAGCCTCATCAATCCAGGTACGAGTCTCATCCATATCGGCGATGATTGTCATAGCAACCTCCTGAGGACGTACCGACTCCTGAACACCCTCCTTCTCGCAAGCGGCGAATGCCATTGCAGCTACTGCAACGAGCATCAGATTTCTAAACATCTTCTTCATAGTTGCAGTCTTTTAGAATTCACCATAATCGTTTGAATCGAAACCATCACCAGCCTCGCCCTCATAACCGAAGCTGGCCTGGAAACCACTCTCAACAACTGTTGAGATGACCTCCAATGTTGGAGCTGTGTACTCCATCAATGTGTTAGTTTTCATTGTGTTAAGTTAATTTATTAGTTAATTATTAATGTTTGCAATTCGTGTGTACGCACGCGCACGCGTGCATAATGTCCTGCAAAGGTATCCAATAATCCCTATTAATCCAAACTATTTTGCAAAAAAGGAGACTATTAAAATATCATCAAATGTTTAGAATAGTTGTTGTGCAAAGATTGTCAGATAGATACGCCAGTTGCGCCATATATGACCTCCATCGCTCTCATAGTAGCTATATTTGTAGCCCTTCTGGTCGAGAAGTTGGCGATATTTTACGTTATCCTCATACAGAAAATCCTCCTCGCCGATGCCTATCCAGTAGAGTGTAGGTTGCTCGGCAAACTGCTTGGCAAGTTTCTCTTCGAGCCTCTGGTAGGTGGCAACCTCCTCGTTGCCACGGAAGATGGCTGCCGAGAATAGACCTACGTAATCGAACATCGTGGGGTACTCCTTAGATATCTGCATCGAGTGGAAGCCACCCATCGAGAGGCCTGCGATGGCGCGTGATGACTTCTCGGCGATGGTGCGGTAGTGCGAGTCAACCCATTCGACAACCGATGGGAACATCATTTCGAAGCTACCATCCATCGAGCCACTCATATATGGACGCCACATACCCTCCTCCGAGTAGCCTGGGGCAGCGTTGTGGCGTGTGCAGCCGTTGGTCATAACAACAATCATAGGCTTCGCCTTGCCCTCGGCGATGAGGTTATCCATAATCTCGGCGAGGCGTCCTGTTGCTAACCACGCCTCCTCGTCGCCACCCATACCGTGCAGAAGGTAGAGCGTAGGGTAGTGTTGCTCGCTATCGGCATAGCCTGCGGGTGTATATATTACCATACGTCGCTCACGACCATCCTCCACAGGGGCCCACACACGTGCTACGGTGCCGTGCGCCACCTGCTGTGCAGAGTAGAGCCTGCCACGCTCACCTGGGACGATAAAGTAGTTGAATACAGAGCCTACGTCGCGCATAACATACGAGTTCGATGGGTCGCGCACATCGCGCATACCATCTACGATAAACGAGTAGCTATATAGCTCCGAGGCGAGAGGCTCGCTGTGGTACTCCCATACGCCGTCCTCACGACGTGTGAGTGCTACCTCACCGCCGTTGGTGAAGTCGCCAGTGGCCGATACACTCTCGGCATTTGGGGCATAGAGTCGCAGGGTTACGCTGCCATCATCGTGAACGACAGGCGATTGTGCTGAGTCGCTGCGCCACAAGTTCTGCTGTGCTGATAGCGAGGATGTTACGCCAAGAAGTAGGGTAACAATAAGCGTGAGAGGATAAAAGTTTTTCATAGGAGTTTATGGATTAAAACGTTTGTTACTGTTCACAAAGGTAGAAATATTTTTTGTATATTTGCCATCGTAACGATGGAACCTACACAATAACCTTATTGCAAGTAAGAGCGTTTCAAGTGATGCACCCCCACCACTTTTTCGTATCTTAGCCATCGGAACGATGGAACTCGCGCAATAATTACTTTTGTATGAAAATTGGAATAATATCGGATACGCACACGACTTTCGACGAACAGTTGAAGGAGTTTCTCGCCCCCTGCGACGAGATATGGCACGCTGGCGACTTTGGCTCGGTGGAGGTGGCAGATGCCATTGCCGAGGAAGCTAAGTTACGTGGTGTCTATGGTAATATTGATGGTGGCGTTATGCGACGTATGTTCCACGAATTCAACTATTTCGAGGTTGAGGGCGTACGAGTGTTGATGACCCATATCGGAGGTTATCCTCGCCACTATTCGCCCAAGGCACTGCAACATATCCACGGCGCACGCCCCAAGATTTTCGTGGCAGGACACTCGCACATTCTTAAAGTTATGTACGACCCGATTTACGACCTGCTATTCATCAATCCTGGTGCTGCGGGTAAGTATGGAATACACGCTGTGCGCACGGCGGTGCGTCTCGATATAGAGAATGGTGAGATAAAGAATATGGAGATTGGCGAATGGCCTAAATAGCTTGTTATGAATAGACTATCACTACTTTTTTTGGCACTCCTAAGTGCCGTGTCGCTCTCGGCGCAGGGCTCTGTTGAGCGTGAGACATATGAGTATGCAACGCACGATGGTCAGGTGTTGTACCTCGACTATTATAGTTGCTCTGGTTCAGATGCTCTCTTCGAGGAGGGTATGCGCCCCGCTATGATTTTCCTCTTTGGCGGTGGTTTTGTTAGTGGCACGAGAGATAACGAGTGGTATGCCAACTATTTCGAGTCTCTTGCGCGTCGTGGTATTGCCACCTTCTCGATTGATTATCGCTTAGGACTCAAAGAGTTACCTGAGAATATAGGTGTTATGGATATGGTGGCAATGATGCAGCGCGCCGTAAACATTGCAGTCGAAGATTTGTATGCTGCGACCAACTTTATTCTTGCTAATGCCGAACCGTGGGGCATCGACCCTCAGCGCATTATGATTAGCGGGTCGAGTGCTGGTGCGATATCGGCTTTGCAGGCTGAGTATTACAGGGCAAATGGAGAGCAGCTTGCCAATCTCTTGCCCGACGGTTTCCGCTATGCTGGTGTGGTATCGTGCGCAGGTGCGATATTCTCGACTAAGGGCAAGCCTAAGTTCAAGAGCTCGCCAGCCCCTATGCTCCTCTTCCACGGTACGTCGGATAGGAATGTACCATACAATAAGGCTTCGCTCTTTGGCGTAGGCTTCTACGGCTCGAAATATGTTGCACGTCAGCTCGATAAGCTCGATTCCCCATACTATTTCTACTCCGAGGAGTATGCCGACCACTCGTTAGCTGGCACACCTCTCTACGACAAGCTCGACCTTATCTTACAGTTTATTGATGACTATGTTTTGGAGGGTTTACCTCTCCGCACCGTATCGAATGTTGAACGTATTGGTGCTGAGAAGCTACCAACACATTTTTCGGCAAAGGAGTATTTGCAGAGTAACTATCAAAGGTAGTCTCCTTCTTTCTGACATACCTAAATAATAGAGGTGCCAACCCATTTGGTTAGCACCTCTATTTAGTTTGTTTCGGGTCGTCTGTTATGACTTGCCTTCCTTTTTTTCTTGGTTCAGGCTTATCTGTTAAAACTCGCCTCCCCCTTCCTTAGTTCGGGGTCGTCTGTTACAACTCGCCCTCGCCGCGATAATCCTTGATGTCTGCCTTGATAAGGAGTGCAGATGGGGCAGCCTGACGCATATAGCTCTCACGCTGTGTGTTGAGTGGAGTACGCTCAGTGGCGATAGCCTCAGCATCAACCTCGCCGTTGATGGCGTCAACCACGAATACGTAGGCAGCGTTTGCGCCCTTAACCTTAGTCTCAACACCTGTCTCTGTTGTTGATGCAATAGCACCTACGAGTGCTGGCACGAACTTGCCATCAACCATATTGTCAGCGAACTTAACACCAGTGAACGAGCCGCTCTCAGCACCCTCAAATGTAGCGTCCATTGTCAACTGCGATGCGAGTATCTCATACTGCTTGTTGTTCTTGATGATACGCTCGATAGCTGCAGGGTTCTTAATCTCGAACTCGTTATTGTCGATAGCAGCAATCATTGCTACGTAGATTACGTCGCCAATGTGGAAGTTCTTAGCCTCGCCAACCTCAGCGTTGTAAGCCCAAACAGCCATATTACGTGAGTTTGCAATACCACGAACGTTACGGCCCATACCATAGTTAGGGTTGTAGTCGTTGCGGTTAGCTGTTGCTACAAGCGCCTGGTGGCCAGCAGCGTTAGCAGCCTCGTTGAAGCTGTCAACAGTGTTGCCAATAGCTGCGGTGAACTTATCAACCTCCGAAGCAATTGCGCTACGTGTATCCTCGCTTGCTACGATATTCTTGTTGACGTCGGCAGTGAGGATGAAGTGCTCCTTCTCGCCAAGAGCCGAAATCTTAACAACCGCAGGCTTGTGGTTGTAGGTATATGTGAAGATATCGCCAACCTGGCAGTTGATGAACTCCTCAGCCTCGCCGTCGCTCATAGCAACCATCGCGCGGCTGTCAGTAGTTACGTCAACAGGGTTTGCGAGCTTCGAGAAGTCGCCACCATTTGCTTCAAGCTCCTTGACAACCTCCTTAGCCTCAACGATGTTGTTGAATACGGCAACCTCGAAGTCGTAGCTTGCAGGAGCCTCAACATCTGAGATAACGTATGATGCCTTCCAGGTGTTGCCGTCGAGCTCTGGGCCATACTTACCATTAGCCTCGATAGCCTCGGTAACCTTAGCATCAATCGAGCTGTAAAGCTTGTAGCTATCAGCCTTACCACCAATCGAGCGTACGGCACGCTTGATAGCGTCGGTGTCGCCAGCAGCCTCCGTAACAGCCTTGTCAACCTCCATCATGCTCTGCTCGATAGCAGCCTTATCCTCGTCGGTTGCCTCAACGTTGAAGCTTACATAGCGGATGGTGCGAGTCTCGAACGATGGGTTCTCCTGCTTGTGCTGCTCGTAGTACTCGTCAATCTCAGCCTCGCTAACCTCTACCTCACCAGCTGCGCTGAATGGAACCATAAGGTAGCGACCATCGAATGTGATGTTGTTATCGCGCATCTGACGCTCAACTTCAAGACGGTTAACATAGGCACCAGCAGCAGCGGCAGCTGCGAACTTCTCCATAGCGATTGTCTGCTCTGCTGTCAACGACTCCATCTCCCACTGGTAACGTACCATTGGAGCAATCTGGTCAGCTGGCCAGCCGAACTGCTGCATCTGAGATGCTACCATCTCGCCGAAACGCTGTGCATAAGCGTCAACCTCGCTTGCACCTACGCTAAGACCAGTATTCTCCAAAGCTGGTGCTGTGAAGTTGTCGTACACAAAGGTGCTCGATACCATATTTGCAATCTGATCCTGCGATGCGCCGCTGTTGCGCATAAGGTCGGTGAGGTATGCATAGAGCTGAGCATACTCCGAAGCCTTGATCTCCTTGCCGTCGATGGTCATTACAGTCTCATCGACAATCTCCTGATTACCACCGCGATAGCTAAGCTGATCGCCGAGGATAAATGCCAAAAGTACGATTGCAATCACGATTGAAAGCACAATACCGTACTTGGTTCTCAAAGTGTTTAATGTTGCCATAGTTGTTTATTGTTTTATCGTTATCTTCATTTAGAACCCCCAAAGGTAGTAATTTTTTATTAAACTACACTAAGTTAGCCTCTTTTTTTACTCCAATTTCGTTAGACGCACCATATCGAGACGCGACTGCTCGCGGCGTAGAATATCTATTTTGTAGCCCTCGATGCGTAGCTCCTCACCCTCCTGAGGTATGCCTCCGTGCTCGGTGATGATATATCCTGCCAAGGTGTCATACTCGTCGCTTTCGGCTATTCCGAGGTTATACTTCTCGTTGAGGTACTCCACTTCGAGGCGTGCCGATAGCTCCCACTCCTTCTCATCTATCTGTCGCTCGACAAGCTCCTGCACGTCGTGTTCGTCCTCAATCTCACCGAATATCTGCTCCAAGACATCCTCCAACGATATGATACCCGCCGTGCCGCCAAACTCGTCGATTACCACGGCGATGCTTGCACGACGTTTGGTGAATGTTTCGAGCATTGCTTGCAGCGGCATAGTCTCGGCAACGTATATCGTCTTGATGAGAATGTCGGATATCGACTTAGGATTCTCGAAGAGGCTCTTCGAGTTGACATATCCGATGATATTGTCGATGGTGTCGTGCCAGATGAATATTCGTGAGTAGTGTGTATCGATGAAGCGTTGGGTGAGCTCCTCGATAGATGTTGTTTCCAAATCGACAGCCTCTACATCGACACGCTGCACCATACAATCCCTCACACGCAGGTCGGCAAAGTCGAGTGCATTTTGGAATAGGCGTATATCCTCCTCGTCCTCCTGTTGTACGTCGATGTTCTCCGCCTCGACCAGCGATGCTAAGTCATCACGGTTGAACTCCGTAGGCTCGTCACGCTGCTCCATACGCTTTCCCGTAAGGCGTATCAGCGCGTATGATATGAGCGTTGTCAGACGTGATATAGGGTAGAGGATTATGTATATCAGATACATTATCGGTGCGAAGAACGTGTAGTAGAAGTTTGGGTTGTTCCTAACTACCGACTTCGGGATGTATTCGCCGATAAATATTACCACTATCGTTGATATGATTGTTTGTAGCAGGGCATTTTCGATGTTGAACACCTGGCCGAGTAGCGTTGACATCGACATAGAGTAGATAACCAAAGCGATGTTGTTGCCCACCAAGATTGTGGTGATGTAGTTTCCCGTGTTGTGCGAGAATATGTCGGCAATACGGTTGAATAGCGGATTCTGCTTACGGTCGATCTCCTCACGCAGTCGATTACGCCCCAAGAAGGCTATCTCCATGCCTGAGAAGAATGCCGAAAACATCAACATCACCGCTATTGTTATGACTGCTGTCATACGCCTCTCGATTTTTTTCTCTCTATACTCTGTTTAATAATATGTGCGTTGTGCGCACACGTACATACGCACGTACATGACTAACTCTCAATAACCATCATAGGTCATTGCCTATATCTAACTCTGCACGGCATCCTCCTTTAACTCTGCACGGTGTCCACTCTCTATTCCACCACCTCTTTTGTTGCCTCTTTGACCTTTTTCAGACCGAGTTTTTCACGTTTGGGCATATCCTCCACTGCTGATGTAGGTGTCGCACCCTCGATGTCTGTCGATAACTCGTGGTTCATCTGAATGTTACCCATCGGAGGTCTGCCACCATTATTTTGTGGAGGTAGCGGCCTATTGGGCTGACCAGGACGTTGTGGCGCACCTCTGTTTGGCTGAACAGCATTTGGTGGATTGACACTCTGCGTGGGGCGGTTAGGCTGTGATGGTCGGTTGATTGCCGGAGTTCTGTTATCAGGTCGTGGTGGCAACTTAGGCTCCTCTACCTTGCTCTCGTTGGCAGGTACTGTGTCGCGCTTCCTATCCATCTGGCTCATCTCGAACTCCATCTCCGAGCTATACTTACGGAAGTGGATATTTTTCAGCTCTTCGTCGGCATCGAAGCCCACACCAAAGTGCCAGCCATCCTTTTGCAGCACCTTTGTATCCACATTCGAGTATATCTTTTCGGTTGTGGCATTCCAGAATAGCTGCTGCGTGTGAATCTCTGTTGTGTCGGTGATTGTGGTATCCTTCTCGCCACGATTGAACTTCCAGATTACCACATTTCCCTTTGCTTCCCAGAGTCTCTGTCGCTCGTAGTATATCGCATAGTTGGCGCGTACCGTGGCATTGACGAGTGCAAGCGAATCGGAGGAGAAGGTTGTCATATGTATGCCACGACGAAACTCCTGATATGGATTTGTCGCAAGGCTGTAACCCTCGATTAGGGGTGCTGTAAATATGTATGAGCGTTTACCGTTCTCCATCATCGTTATGGTACGGTTTTCGCTCGACTCTGTCATGAGTGTTTCGTTGTCGTAGATTGTTGGCTTAGGCTCGTTCTTACACGAGAATAGCAACGTAGCACTCCCCAGTATGGAGAGTGCTATCATTGCATATCTTTTTATCGTTCGAGGATACATAGCCTATGCCACGAATCCAGATTAGCGGTAACGAACCGTTGTTGACTGACCAGCTGCGAAGCCACAAGTGATTGTGTAACGCTGACCTGCTGAAAGCTCAGCGAAGAAGCAGGTCTCCTGTGGAGGGAACGCACCACGGTAGGCATTCATCAACTGCTGTGCAGCCTTCTGTACCTCTGGCTCATCTTTGAGGAGGTTAACAGCCTGTGCCATAGCATCGTATGCTGCCCAGTAAACCGAAGCACCACCAATCTTATCGTCATCGCAAGACGATGCAGCGTAGCACTGACCGAGGATGAAGTATGAGTAGCCGTTATCTGGGTTGAGGCTACGGAGCTCACGAGCTGCCTCAGCTGCTGCCGAGTAGTTCTTGCCACCAATCTCGATGAGGGCAATCTGAACGTAGAGAGGCTCCTTCGATGTAGGGTTTGTCTCCACTGCCAATGCCTCACGCAAATACTTCAACGCCTTGCTGTGCTCACCACGACCCTGGAAGCCCTGTGCGAGGAACAATGCAGTCTCCGACGATGGCTTTACAGAGTAGTACTTCTCGGTTGTTGCGAAGAAGAAGTCGCTTGTACACTGAGCACGCGACATAAGAGCCACTGCCTGGCCCAAGATAGCCTGGTTATCTGGGTCTGCGGCGAGCTTCTGAGAGAAGAGTGCTTCGAGGTTCTCGCAGCTTGCAGCACCACTTGTGCCGAAGCTTGTCTCGAACAAATCTCTATACTGCTCATCCTCAGCCGATACCTCACCAAAGAGTGGTGATAGACGCTCATACTCGGCAAGGATAATGTCGCTTGTTACAGCATCGTCATACTCGAAATCCTCGCAGAGGCACTTGAAGTATGATGATACGATGTCGAGGTGATTGCGACCGCTCTCGATACCAGCATCCACAGCCTCCTTCAAACCTGCGCGGAGCAAAGGACGGTCGGTGGTGCAGAAACGGAGCATATCACGAGCCTTCATATCGAGGATGTAGTCCTTACCATTCTTTGGGTGGTTACCAAAGTGAACGATACGCTGGTCGTAGATGTAGAGGATTGAGTCGATGTACATTCTCTTCTCGTCGAGTGTACGAGCGCGTGCCACCTTGTTCTTGTAGATGGTAACACCACGAGCGAAGGTGTTCTGCGAAGCTGCTGGACAGTTGTTCAGAAGCTGCTGGAAGTGAACAGTAGCTGCTGCATAGTCCTTAGCGTCGATGGCCTCTTTGAGGAAGTTGCTGGCACCGATGTTCGATGCGCGCTCCTCAACCGTAGCACCCCACTTGCCATACTTAGCGTCGTCGCTAAAATCCTGAGCCATAGCTGACACACCAACGAGGAGTGCAGCACTTGCCAAAATAAATTTTACGCTTTTCATAGTTTTAGTTTTGTATATTTTTTTATGTTTCTGTACGTTCAATCTACAACCTCTCTTCCTAAGTGATTATCCTAAAAATCGCCCCCTCTTTTACTCGCTCCACTAAATCCTACTCCTGACCAACTCACTTCCTCCCTCCACGTTCGTTCTCCTAAAAAACTCGCTCTTTACTTGCTCCACTAATTCCTGCTCCTGACCAACTCTCTTCTTGCCCTCCTCGCTTTGTAGTCGCTCGTTTTTTTAGGTTTGCCCACTTGGTGGCATATTGTTTAGTCGAACTTTTGGCGTACGAACCAGTAGTCGGATGTGTCGGCAGAGAAGAGGCTGAAACCTACCGAGAACTTGAAGTAGTTCTGGGTTACGAGTCCCACCTTCTCACCTGCGATGGTGGTTGCCGATGGTGCTGAGTTGCGACCATACTCAAAGCCAACGTTTATCGACGAGGCACCCCAAATCTTTACGGGCAGACCAAAGCCCGCGGTGATTGCAAGCTGGTTAATCCTCTCGCCAGCAAATGTTTGGTAGTAGTTGCCAACCCTTGCGCCTAAACGGTACGAGATACGGTTTAGGTAGTTGCGCACGTCGTTCTTACGTGGTGTAATCTCGAAGCCCGCCTTGATGGTGTGGGTGTTGGTGTATGCCACTACCTGCTCGATGTTTGCTATCTCCTCGCTGTACGAGTCGTTTGACGAGCCCCACGCTGCATAGTTGTAGTCAATACCCCAGACGATGGCTCTATCCTGATAGTAGATGCCGACACCCACCTGGTGTGGCACTTTTAGCTCGACAGCGTCGATACGTTCGCGGATGGGCAATCCGTTTATTGTGTTGATTACACTGTTGCTCTCGATGTTGGTCTCGCGCTTAGGGTTGAGCTTGCCACCGAGGTCGTATGTTGCGCCGAGCGTGAGCATACGTTTTTCATTGTGGATGATGTTCCACTGAATACCCGCCTGCAACTTCACATTGTTTACGATGTAGTTGTCAGTGCCTATAATCGAAGCATATGAGCCAGAGCCCGTTACAGGGTCGGTAATCGCTGTGGTGTATGTACGCTCGATGTTTCCCCAGAAATACTTTGCAGCAACACCAATCGAGAAACGCTGCCAGGGTGCCCAACCTACCGAGAGTTTAACCTCGGTGATGTCGCCATCGCCAGCGTGCGTGTATAGCACACGGCCGATATCTGCCCAGTTATCCTGCTGCTGGTCGGTAGTTTTGAGTTTGTAGCCAACGCTGCTGTATGGTGCTACCGAGAATGTCGCACCCAACTTCTTTGCAAGGGGAAATGCCAACGATATGTTGTGGATGTTGATGCTGTTGTAGGCAGTCTTTGCCACACCATTTTTTGCCCCCTCCGAGTTATACTTCGTCTGATTGTTGCGGAAGTGTGTGCCGTCGAATGCGAAGTCGAAGAGGAAGCTTTTTTGTGGAGCTGAACTTGCTGCCGCAGGGTTCTGCGTATTTATCTGACCCAGGGTGCGCTGTGCTATGCCTACGCCACCCATCGAACGCATCTGCACATTGCCTGGGGTGAGTAACTCACCAGGACCATACATCGAGTATGGCGAGTAGGCGTTGATACTACTCGTCTGCGCTGCGACCTGCATAGGTAGTGTGAGCAACAGCATAAATGCTGCCACCAACATACCAACTATTCCTCTATCTCTTCTCTGCATTGTAATCCAAAATTGTGCTTAGTCCGAAAATTACCGGCTCACAGTCTGCAAATATCGTATTTTTAATTCTCTTTACAAAATATTTTGCGTCGCCACCGGTGAAAATTATACATTTTTCCCTCTTTTTCTTTGAAAAAGCCTCTATGTAACCCTCAATTTCGTGTGTTATGCCCTGCATAACCCCCTGCTCGATAGCCTCCGTCGTGGTGCGCCCATACTCCAAGACGACATCCGTTGCGGAGCATAGTGGCAGCTTTGCTGTGTAGTCTGCCAAAGCGCGAAAACGGGTGGTCATACCTGGGGCAATGTTACCCCCCTTAAACGCCCCGTCAATGACATAGTCGATGGTTATCGCCGTGCCGAAATCGACAATCATAATATCTTGCTCTGGAAAGAGCCTGTTAGCACCAACCGCTGCCGCCAAACGGTCAGCCCCTAACGTGTTGGGTGTCAGGTAGTCGTTACGTAACGGCGTGGGTGTCGTTGCGGGGCAGAAGTCTATCACCAAATCAAGTCTGTCGCTGAGCATCTGACATATCTCTGCACCATTGCCTCGTGTCGATGATACTATCGCTCGACTGATGTCGGGATGTCGCTCGATGATAGATGTAATCCACTGAGGCTCAATGCACTCCGTGGCATGCTCCTCGCATATCCTGCCATTGGCGATAACGACCACCTTCGCACGACTGTTGCCAATATCTACGATAAGGTTCATAACACTCTAAGTATCAATTCTTTGTTTGCGACTCAGCCGCCAATGCACGTAGCATAGCTACGCCCTCGGCAATGGAGTATATTCGTCTAACGGTCATCGAGAGGCGATTATTGTACTGCTTGACAACAAATCTGTCGGGCTCGGCAACCACACGTCGTAGCATATTGAGGAAGGTATCGGTCTTGAAGAACGGCGAGTTATTGTCCCCCACAAAACGCACTATGAGCAGACCATTCTTCACCTTGACGTGCTCCATACCAAGGTTAACAGCCTCACGACGTAGTTTGATGACCTCGATAAGCTCTCTGACGGGCTGTGGTAGCTCGCCAAAGCGGTCGGTAAGGCGTTGAGCAAAGCCCTCAAATTGCTCGTCGGTGCGCATCGCGTCAATCTCACGATAGAGACGCAACTTCTCGCTCTGCGAACGCACGTAACTGTCGGGTATCGAGGCATCAACGTCGATGTCGATGGTGGCATCGTCAACCCACGATATCTCCTTCATAGCATCGTTCTCAGCCTGCGACAATCCCGATGTGTCGAGACCCTCGGCGCGAAGTTCCGAGATTGCTTGTTGCAGGATTTTCTGGTATGTCTCGATGCCAATATCGGCGATAAATCCGCTCTGCTCGGCACCTAACAGATTTCCCGCACCACGAATGTCGAGATCCTGCATAGCGATGTTGAATCCCGAACCCAAATCCGAGAACTCCTCTATGGCACGCAGACGGCGACGAGCATCGCTGCCGATAACCTCTTCGGATGGCGATAACAGATAGCAGAAACCCTTGCGGTCGGAGCGTCCTACACGAC
>X3_Alpine_Chamois__coassemble_26_pt1 | contig 14338 bp, 10 predicted proteins | sample X3_Alpine_Chamois__metabat2_high_PE_002 | metagenome-assembled genome bin X3_Alpine_Chamois | reverse complement strand
GCTCGTGCGCTTGCTAAGCGTATTTCGGAGGAGCTCAACGTGCCTACATACTGCTACGAGGCTGCTGCCTTTACGCCTGAGCGTCGTAATTTGGCTGTGTGCCGTGCTGGTGAGTACGAGGCATTGCCAGAGAAGATGATGAACGAGGAGAAGAGACCCGATTTTGGCTCTCGTCCATACGACGAAGGTGTAGCTCGCACAGGTGCTACGGCTGTTGGTGCCCGCGACTTCTTGGTGGCTGTTAACTACAATCTCAATACCACATCTACTCGTCGAGCTAACGCAATTGCCTTCGACGTTCGTGAGAAGGGTCGTCCAATGCGTGAGGGTAACCCTATCACAGGTAAGATTGTGAAGGACGAGAATGGTAACCCTGTTATGAAGCCAGGTACGTTGAAGGCTTGTAAGGCTATTGGATGGTTCATCGAGGAGTATGGTATTGCCCAGGTGTCGATGAATATGACCAACCTCTCGATTACACCTCTACACGTAGCCTTCGATGAGGTTTGTCGTGCGGCTGATGCTCGTGGTGTGCGTGTAACGGGTGCCGAAATTGTAGGTCTTGTGCCTAAGAGCGCGTTGGTTGATGCTGGCCGTTACTTCTTGCGTAAGCAGAACCGTTCGACAGGTCTTCCTGAGCGAGAGTTGGTTCGTATCGCTATCGAGTCTATGGGCCTCTCGAACTTGAAGGAGTTCAAACCAGAGGAGAAGGTCGTAGAGTATATCTTGGAGGCTGATCAAAACAAGGGCGTGAAGAGACTTGTTGATATGACCTGTGAAGGCTTTGCAGAGGAGACTGCAAGTGAGTCGCCAGCTCCTGGTGGTGGTTCAATATCGGCATATATGGGTGCTTTGGCTGCTGCTCTGGGTACGATGGTTGCTAACCTATCGTCGCACAAGGCTGGCTGGGATGACCGTTGGGAGTTCTTCTCGGATTGGGCTGACAATGGTATGAAGGTTATGAACGAGTTGTTGCACCTTGTTGACGAGGATACAGCGGCGTTCAATAAGATTATGGATGTATTCGGTATGCCTAAGGGTACAGACGAGGAGAAGGCTGCACGTGCTGAGGCTATGGAGGCTGCTACGCTCTACGCTACACAGGTGCCATTGTGTACTATGAAGGCTGCCTACAAGTCGTTCGATGTGATTCGTGCTATGGCAGAGGAGGGTAATCCTAACTCAGTTTCTGATGCTGGTGTTGGAGCTTTGGCTGCACGCTCGGCTGTTATGGGTGCATGTCTCAACGTTAAGATTAACGCTGCTGGCTTGAAGGATCGTGCTATGGCAGAGAAGTTGGTCAAGGAGGCTGAGGAGATTCAGACGGCTGCACAGCAGGCAGAGAGGGAGATCTTGGCAGTTGTTGAGAGCAAGATTAACTAATAAACAGCTAAAATCGTAGAAACTATGACAGATTTTCAGAAAGATATATTGGCGGGTATTCCCGATCCACTACCTGCGCCTAAGGCGTATGACCCTAATGCCAACCATGCCCCTAAGCGTAAGGATATTCTCAGCGACGATGAGAAGAAGCTCGCTTTGGCAAATGCTCTGCGCTATTTCCCTGAGAAACACCATGCCGAGCTTGCTCCTGAGTTTTTGGAGGAGTTGAAGACCTATGGTCGTATCTATATGTATCGCCTACGTCCCGACTATGAGATGTATGCTCGCTCGATTGATGACTATCCAGCACGTTCTCGTCAGGCAGCCGCCATTATGCTGATGATTCAGAACAACCTCGATAAGGCTGTTGCACAGCATCCACACGAGCTTATCACCTATGGTGGTAATGGTGCGGTCTTCCAGAACTGGGCGCAGTATCGTTTGGCTATGAAATACTTGGCAGAGATGACCGACGAGCAGACATTGGTTATGTACTCTGGCCACCCACTCGGTCTGTTCCCATCGCATAAGGATGCACCACGTGTCATTGTTACCAACGGTATGGTTATCCCTAACCACTCGGCTCAGGACGACTGGGAGCGTTTCAATGCTATGGGTGTGTCGCAGTATGGTCAGATGACGGCAGGTTCGTATATGTATATCGGCCCTCAGGGTATTGTTCACGGTACCACTATTACGGTAATGAATGCTGCACGCAAGCGAATGAAGCCTGGTCAGAAGGATTTGAAGGGTATGCTCTTCGTTACGGCGGGTCTTGGTGGTATGTCGGGTGCTCAGCCTAAGGCTGGTAATATATCGGGCGTTGTAAGCATTACGGCTGAGGTTAATATTGCAGCTGCCGAGAAGCGTTATAAGCAGGGTTGGGTTGATGAGCTATACTCATCGCTCGACGAACTTATCCCACGTGTTAAGCAGGCGGTGGAGCGTAAAGAGGTTATATCGTTTGCATACGTCGGTAACGTTGTAGATTTGTGGGAGCGTTTGGCTGAGGAGGATATTAATGTTGACCTCGGTTCTGACCAGACATCATTGCACAACCCTTGGGCTGGTGGCTACTATCCCGTGGGTTACTCTTACGAGGAGTCTAACCGTATGATGGCAGAGGAGCCAGAGCGTTTCCACGAGTGTGTTCGTGAGTCGTTACGCCGTCAGGTGGCAGCTATCAATAAGCTTACGGCACGCGGTATGTATTTCTTCGACTATGGTAATGCCTTCCTCTTGGAGTCATCGAGAGCAGGTGCCGATATTATGGCAGAAAATGGTAAGTTCCGTTATCCATCATATGTTCAGGATATTATGGGTCCTATGTTCTTCGACTATGGATTTGGCCCATTCCGTTGGGTATGTACCTCAGGCAAGGAGGAGGACTTAGAGGTTACCGACCGCTTGGCAGCTGAGGTTTTGGAACAGATGCTCAAAGAGTCGCCTGCTGAGATTCAGGGTCAGATGGAGGATAACCTTCATTGGATTCGTGAGGCTAAGCAAAATAGACTCGTCGTGGGTTCGCAAGCACGTATTCTATATGCCGATTCTGAGGGTCGCACACGCATCGCCTTGGCATTTAATGAGGCTATCAAGCGTGGTGAGCTCTCTGCGCCTGTGGTTCTTGGTCGTGATCATCACGATGTGTCGGGAACGGACTCTCCATATCGTGAGACATCTAATATTTATGATGGCTCGCAGTTCTGTGCCGATATGGCCGTTCACAACGTCATTGGCGACTCGTTCCGTGGTGCTACGTGGGTATCAATCCACAATGGTGGCGGCGTAGGCTGGGGCGAGGTTATCAATGGTGGCTTTGGTATGGTCATCGATGGCTCGGAGGATTCAGCACGCCATATCGAGGAGATGCTGTTGTGGGATGTGAACAACGGAATTGCTCGTCGTAGCTGGGCTCGTAACGAGGGTGCTATGTTCGCTATCAAGCGTCAGATGGAGCGCACGCCACTATTGAAGGTTACGCTACCAAACCTTGCGGATATGGAGCTTATCAATAAGGTTTATGAGCAGAATAAGTAATTAAATACCAAAAATATAGAATATTATGATTCATTATATTAGTGCAGAACGCCTCACCATCGAACGTGTTGCGGAGATTCTAACCAAGGGATATAAACTTGCACTTAGCCCTGATGCTAAGGCTCGTATCAACCACTGTCGAGAGTATCTCGATAAGAAGATGGAGAATGCTGGTCGCCCAATCTATGGAGTAACCACGGGCTTTGGCTCGTTGTGCAACATCTCTGTTGAGAAGGAGGGTTTGTCGCAGTTGCAGAAGAATCTTATGATGTCGCACGCTTGTGGTACAGGTCAGCGTGTGCCATCTGATATTGCTCGTCTGATGATTCTGTTGAAAGTGCAGTCGTTGTCGTATGGCCACTCTGGCGTGCAGCTTATCACAGTTGAGCGTCTTATCGAGATGTTTAACAACAATATCATCCCTGTTGTCTATGAACAGGGTTCGTTGGGAGCATCTGGCGACCTTTCGCCATTGGCACATATGTGCTTGCCTCTGCTTGGCCTGGGCCATGTGGAGATTGATGGCGAGGTTGTAGAGGGTAGTGTGATGATGGAGAAGATGGGTTGGGAGCCTATCACCCTCTGCTCGAAGGAGGGCCTTGCACTTCTCAACGGAACACAGTTTATGTCGGCGTATGGTGTATATTCGCTTATCAACGCTCAGCGTCTGAGTCGTTGGGCTGATCACATTGGCGCAATGTCGTTGGATGCCTTTGATGGCCGTATGGAGCCATTCGAGCATAATGTACACGCCATTCGTCCGCACAATGGTCAGATTGAAACAGCGAAGAACTTCCGTGAGATTTTGGCAGGTAGCCAGATTGGTCAACAGCCAAAGCAGCACGTGCAGGATCCATACTCGTTCCGTTGTATTCCACAGGTTCATGGCGCATCGAAGGATACTATCGCCTATGTGGCAAGTGTCTTGGAGACCGAAATTAACTCGGCAACCGACAATCCGACGGTATTCCCAGATAGCGATGAGGTAATCTCGGCAGGTAACTTCCACGGTCAGCCTATCGCGGTTGCTATGGACTTCCTTGCTATTGCTGTTGCGGAGTTGGGTAACATCTCAGAGCGACGCACCTACAAACTTATCTCTGGTGCTCGTAACCTGCCTAACTTCCTTGTGGCTAATCCAGGCCTAAATAGTGGTTTTATGATTCCACAATATACTGCGGCATCTATCGTAAGCCAGTCTAAGGGCTTATGTTGGCCAGCATCTTGCGACTCTATCCCTTCGTCTCAGGGTCAGGAGGATCACGTAAGTATGGGCTCGAATGCTGCTACTAAGCTCTGGAAGGTTGTGCAGAACACCGAGCGTGTACTCGCTATCGAACTTATGAACTCGGCGCAGGCCTTGGAGTTCCGTCGTCCATTGCGCTCGTCAGCATCGGTTGAGGCAATGTTCGAGGCTTATCGCAAGGTTGTTCCATTCGTAGATAACGATACGGTAATGTATCCTCACATTGCCACATCGGTAAACTTCCTTAACGACTATGAACTTACTCGTTAAAAATATTGGTGCGCTTGTTGGTATCGACGAGAGTGGCCGTCTTAGAGTCGAGGGTAGAGCGATGGCTGATATCGCTATCCTTAATGATGCGTGGTTACTTACCGATGGTGAGCGTATTAAAGATTATGGAGAGATGAGTTGTCTGCCAGCAGTCGAGGATTGCGAGATTCTCGATGCTGGTGGTGGCTGGCTCTTCCCCTCGTTCTGCGACTCACATACGCATCTCGTGTTTGCTGGTAGCCGCGAGCAGGAGTTCTTGGATAAGATCAATGGCCTCTCGTATGAGGAGATTGCCAAGCGTGGTGGAGGTATTCTTAACTCGGCTGACCGCCTGCACGACACCTCTGAGGAGGAGTTGTATCGTCAGGCTATGGAGCGTATCGACGAGATTATCGCTATGGGTACGGGTCTGGTTGAGATTAAGTCGGGCTATGGTCTTACGTTGGAGGATGAGCTTAAAATATTACGTGTGATACGTCGTATTCGTGAGACTGCGCCTATAGCCGTTCGTGCTACGTTCCTTGGTGCTCACGCTGTGGGTCGTGCCTTTAAGGGTCGTCAGGCTGAGTATGTGGAGCACGTATGTCGTGATATGATTCCTGCTGTTGCAGCTGAGGGGTTGGCAGACTTTGTCGATGTCTTCTGCGATAAGGGTTTCTTCACGGTTGAAGAGACTGCAAAGATTATACAAGAGGGTGCTAAGTATGGGCTGCGAGCTAAGATTCACGCCAATGAGCTTGCCGTATCGGGAGGTGTTGAGGTTGGTGTTGAACATAAGGCTCTATCGGTTGACCACTTGGAGTCTATGGGCGACGAACAAATCGAGGCGTTGCGTGGTACGCAGACAATGCCTACGATGCTGCCTGGTTGTGCCTTCTTCCTCGGTATTACCTATCCGCCAGCTCGTAAGATGATTGATTCGGGCTTGGCAGTGGCTCTTGCTTCTGACTTTAACCCAGGTACTGCCCCTTCGGGTAATATGCGCTTTGTTGTGGCACTCGGTTCAATCAAGATGAAGATGACGCCTGCCGAGGCGTTGAACGCCGCTACGCTTAACAGTGCGTGTGCAATGGGTGAGAGTAAGGACTATGGCTCGATAACACGCGGCAAGGTGGCTAACTTCTATATCACTAAACCATTGCCATCGCTGGCATATCTGCCCTATGCTCACCAGACGCCTGTTATTCGAGAGATTGTATTGAAGGGTAAACATATTAAATCGTTGTAAATTATGAAGGGTATCGCAAAATTTGGAGCATTGATTATGGTGCTTACGACTTTGGGTTGTGGTGCTACTACCCAACATAGCGAGGAGCCAACGGCTCAGGTGTCGAAACGTGCCGCTTCATCTGTTGTCATTGATAATATTCTCACACGTCGCTCTGTACGTGATTATAAGGCAGAGCCTGTTGATAGAGAGCAGATGGCTAAGGTCTTGGAGTGTGGTATCTACGCACCGAGTGCTATGAATCAGCAACCTTGGGCTGTGCGTGTTGTCGATGCACCCGACTTTATCGAGGGTGTTACGGCTATTGCTGTTGAGCAGATGCCTCAGTTAAAGGAGCAGCCCAACTTCCGTAACTTCTTCCGTAATGCGCCCACCGTGGCATTTATTGCTTGTCCTACGCAGAGTTATAGTGGTGAGTATGACTGCGGTTTGCTTTCGCAGAATATGATGCTTTCGGCGTGGTCGATGGGTATTGGCTCGTGCTGTCTTGGTAGCGTTGTACCTGTTATGAACTCTGAGGCTGCGAAGCCATACTACGAGCGTTTGCAACTTCCTGAGGACTATAAACTTATGCTTGCTATTGCCTTTGGCTATCCCGCAGGTGATGCACCTCAGGCTCCTGAGCGCGATGCCTCAAAGGCGTTTTACGTTGAGTAGGTCGTTGTAACTACCTTACGTTGTAGGGGTTGACTAAATAATTTTAGTCAACCCCCTTTTTAATGCGTATTTTGAGGGTAAAGTTTCTGATTTAGAGAAATTTTTCGTACCTTTGTCCGATTTATGTGCGTATGCACACGTCGTGTGCCTTCGTTATGCGACATTAGTAACAGAAAAGAGAAAAATATAATAAACAATGTTTTCGGAATTGGTATCGTTGGAGTGCTATAACAACTTCCTCATCATAATGGCTGTTGTGGCGTTGATAGTGTTTATCGCCTTGTATTTTGTTGAGGCTGGTTATGGCTACCTCTTCAACCCTAAGTTCGGCTTTCCAGTGCCTAACAAGGTGGCGTGGGTGTTGATGGAGTGTCCGGTGTTCTTCGCAATGGCGGCTATGTGGTATCTTTCGCCAGCGAAGTTCGAAACAGCACCCCTTATCCTCTTCTTGGTCTTCGAGTTACACTACTTCCAGCGTTCGTTTATCTTCCCGCTGCTTATGCGTGGAAAGTCGAAGATGCCTGTGGGTATTATGCTTATGGGTATGATATTCAACACTCTCAACTCGGTGATGCAGGGTGGTTGGATTTTCTATTATGGACCTCAGATGGGGTATTACGATGGCTGGATGTCGAAACCATACATCTACATAGGTCTTGCAATCTTCCTCTTCGGTATGATTACCAACCTCCATTCGGACTATGTGATTCGTAATCTGCGTAAGCCAGGAGATACGAAGCACTATATTCCAAAGGGCGGAATGTTTAGATACGTGTCGTCGGCTAACTATTTTGGTGAGTTTATGGAGTGGGTAGGCTTTGCCATTGCTTCTTGGTCGTGGGCAGGAGTTCTGTTTGCTTGGTGGACCTTTGCTAACTTGGCACCACGTTCGGCATCGTTGTATAGACGTTATGAACGTGAGTTTGGTGAGGAGTTTACCTCGTTGAAGCGTAAGCGTATCATTCCGTTCATCTACTAAGTCGGGAGATAATATACACACAATGAAAGATATGAAGAAACTTGAAGAATCAAAGCTGTTCACGCCCTATAAGCTGGGTAGTGTTACGCTGCGCAACCGTGTGATACGTTCGGCTGCCTTTGAGTCTATGGGTAAGGATTTCTCTCCTACCCAGGCCCTGAAAGATTACCACGTGAGTGTGGCAAAGGGTGGCGTAGGTATGACTACGGTGGCATATGCCTCGATTAACCGCAGTGGTATCTCGTTTAATAAGCAGTTATGGTTGCGTGATGAGATTGTCCCACAGCTTCGTGATCTTACGGATGCTGTACACAAGGAGGGGGCAGCCGTGGGCATACAGCTTGGCCACTGTGGTAATATGACCCATTGGTCAACAGCAGGCAGCTTCCCAGTTTCGGCATCCAATGGTTTTAACCTCTATTCGCCTACGTTCCACCGTCGAATGACTCATAACGAGATTCGTGAGTTTGCCAAGGACTTTGGTCGTGCTGTTGATACGGCATATAATGCAGGTTTCGACTCGGTTGAGGTACACGCAGGCCACGGTTATCTAATATCGCAGTTCCTCTCGCCATATACCAACCATCGTCGTGATGAGTATGGAGGCTCGTTGGAGAACCGTATGCGCTTTATGAATATGTGTTTAGAGGAGGTTATGGAGGTTGCCCGTAAGCGAGGTATGGGAGTGCTGGTTAAACACAATATGGAGGATGGTTTCAAGAGTGGTATTCAGATTCCAGAGTCTATCGAGATTGCAAAGCAGATAGAGAAGTTCGGTGTCGATGGTATCGTGTTATCGTCGGGCTTTGTGTCGAAGGCACCTATGGCAGTAATGCGTGGACGTATCCCGACTAAGACTATGGGTTACTATATGGGGTGGAACGAGTGGTTGCAGAAGATTGTTGTTACGCTATTCGGCAAGTGGCTTATCAAGCAATACGACTTCGAGGAGTGCTACTTCTTGGAGAATGCTAAAAAGTTCCGTGCAGCGTTGAAGGGTCCATTGGTATATGTTGGTGGTCTGGTATCGCGTGAGGGTATCGAGCGTGTTCTCGACGATGGTTTTGAGTTGGTACAGATGGCTCGTGCATTGGTTAATGACCCAGGCTTTGTCAATAAACTTAAAGAGGGTGATTTCTCAACACGCAGTGGTTGCGACCATCGCGACTACTGTATGGCACGTATGTACTCGGTAGATATGCAGTGTTGCCATAACTGTAAGGAGCATATTCCAGATAGATTGTGGCGAGAGATTAACAAGATTAAGTAGCTATGTGCTTTAAGAGAGGAGAGCGAGGAGAGGTGGCGCGTGGCTCGGCGTGGGCTATGGTTACGGGTGCTGCGTTGGGCATTGGTCGTCAGTATGCCGAGCGTTTAGCTTTGTTGGGCTACAATGTTGTGATGGTCGATATCTTGGAGAGTGTAGAGACTGAGGCTATGGTTATTGCTGAGCACTACTCTGTACGTTGCGAGGCTAAGGTTATGGATTTGGCTGCGGTAGATGCAGCACATCGTCTCCACGAATGGACCATAGCTGAGGGCTATCAGTTCGATGTTGTTGTCAACAACGCTGGTATCTTCTCGTTCTGCGATATTATGAATACGCCCATCGAGCGCATCGAACGTTTATTGCTCCTGCACGACCTAACACTCACGCAGATGTGTCGTCTCTATGGTGAGGATATGAAGCAACGTGGCAGAGGTCATCTTCTTAATATGTCGTCCTATTCGATATGGATGCCATTTCCTGGTCTATCGTTATATAGTGCAAGTAAGGCATATGTGAAGAGTTTTACTGAGGCCTTTGCTAAGGAGTTGCGTGGCACAGGAGTTACGGCTACGGCAATATGCCCTGCGGGTATTGCTACCGACCTCTATGGTCTCTCTAAGTCATTGCAGAAGTTTGGCACGAAGTGGGGTATTCTGATGACTCCGAAGAGTTGTGCTCGTCGTGCTCTGAATGCTATGTTTAAGGGCCGAAGAGTAGTGGTGCCAGATTGGTGGTTCAGACTCTTTATCCCCATCTGTCGCTACCTGCCTGGTTTCCTTATCCGTCCGTTGCGTAAGTTTACATATAGATGGCAGAAATAGGGTAATCAATGAAGACTAACAATATAGCACAGGTATCTACGGCTACTGCGAAGCCTACAACACGAAGACCATTGGGTCGTCGTGTGCTGAGGTGTATCTGCTGGGTGTTGCTCGCAGTTGTTTTGTTGATAGGCTTGATTATCTGCTCGTTGGGTGCAATCGTTGAGAGATATGTCGAGCGTAACGATAAGGAGTTGATTGGCCGTCATCTGGAATTGGAGGATGTAGATATTAATATTTTCAAGGGTCGTGCAACAGTCGATAGATGTGTGGTCTATGAGGCGGATGATGTAACCCCCTTTGTACGTGTTGCAGAGGCGAGCGCAGAACTCTCGTTGCGAAGTCTCTTCGATAGAGTAATTAAGGTGGAGTCAGCATCGCTTAGTGGTCTTAATGTTACGATATTGCAGAGGGGTGATACGCTGAATCTTGATGATATGCTTACCTATATTACCACCCGTTATGCGAGTGATCGTCAGGCTCAGCAAACTGATGCGGTATGGGGTTTAACGCTTCATAATCTGGCGGTTGGAGATGGTGAGCTCGAATATGTGGACGAGAATGCGGGTCATAGCTGGTATCTCTCGGATGTTGGGTTAAGGTGCGAGGAGCTGTATCTTACAGATGAGCCTTCGGAGATTGATGCAACTCTTGTGGTCAACGAATTAGGTGCGGTTGATGGTGTGATAGGATTTAATGTTGAGTCGTTCGACTTCGTGTTTGATGGTAGCATTGAGAACTTCCCATTGAAGTCGGTTGTGAGCTATGTGCGCTCGGCTATCAACCTGTCGGGGTGTGAGGGTAGTGTGGGTGCCGAACTCCACGTCGAGGGAAATATTCGAGATATCGAGTCAATGACAATAAGCGGTAGTGTGGGTGTCGAGGAGTTTGTTGCCAAGGATGTGCGTGGTGATAATTTACTTAGCCTATCTGCGATGAACGTAGGTATCAAGGAGCTGAACATCGAGCGTCAACGCTACATATTTTCGTCTATGACAGCCTCGGGCTATTCTACGCAGTTGCTCCTAAATAGCGATGGTACTACCAATTTCGATCAACTCTTCTATGGAGAACCTGAGGTGTCGGTGGAGACTACGGCAGAGGAGCTGGGCAATGATATGTACGATGTGCGTGAGCGCGTTACCATAACTACGGATGAGGAGATATCGCCATTTATGAACGTAACACTACGTATCGACAGTCTATCGTTGCGTGGCGGAGAGTTATACTATGCCGACCATACGTTGCATCGTGATTTCGAGTATAGACTTAGTGATATAGCATTGAGTAGCAGTAATTTCGACCTAATGGGCAACAATCGCATAACGTTACGTGCATCGTTGCAGAGACAGAGTACGGCACTTGTGCAGTGGGAGGGTTCGTTGACAGACTTTTATAATCAGAGTCTGCTGACTGTGCTCAATAATGTAGATATGGCAGAGCTTTCGCCATACGTCGAGTATTATACAGGCTTCCCAGTTAGGTCGGGTAATATGACGCTGCGTAGCCAGAATGTGGTTGTAAATGGTGAACTTAGGGGTGTCAATCAACTCGGAACCTATAACTTTGCTGTTGCGAAGCGTGATAAGAGTATCGATGCAGAGTACAAGCTGCCGTTGAGGTTAGGCGTCTATGTCCTTACCGATAACGGTAACCATATTGATGTCGATTTGCCTATTTCGGGACGTATCGACGCACCAGAGTTCTCGTATCGTAAGATTCTGTTTAAGGCTATTGGCAACCTATTGTTAAAGGTTGCATCAGCACCCTTTGCTTGGATGAGTAGCGATAAGCAGGATATGTTCCGCAATTTGAGTATCGATTTGCTTGAGCCAGGTCTTAGCCCTGAGCACTATGCGAGATTGGATAAGATGGCAGAAGCATTGAAGGCAGACAATACCATCGAGGTGCGCCTTACGCCACGCGTAAACTATAAACGCGCCACACAACGTATTGCCGACCTCGACTTGAAGATTGCCTACTATAACTCTACGCAGACTTCCGATAATAAGCGTCTCGATATGCTCGACTTTACACGTATCAACGAACTTCGTGTCTCGAATAGCGATGTGTCGAAGTTTGCAGACTCGATGCTTCGCGCGAAGGGCATCGACCCTACGTATATGCTCTCGTCGGCTAAGTCTATGGCACTCTATTCTGATATGGTTGATGATCAGTTGAGCGGTATGTTACGTATGCGAGGTAAGATGATTGCTGACTATATGGAGTTCCAGCATAGCGATATGGCAGAAGATGCCTTTATTGTTGAGGAGGCAAATATCGAAGAGTTAAAAAGCTGCACAGGTAGAGATCGCTATGTTGTGAAGCTTGTAATCGACGATGAGCAGATTGAGATTGATGTCGAAGATAGCTCAAATGAGTTGGAGACGGATATGGTGGATAATAATATGACAACTGAGGCGTTAAATGGTGATGCGCCTGTGGAGATGATAAACAACAATAACAACCAATAATTTTAACAATAATTTAATTTTTAACTATGAAAAAAATCTTTGTGATTGCGACAGTCGTAGCTGTGGTATGCGCTACAATGTCGTGTGGTGGTAGCTTCGGCAAGAACGGAGCAGTTGACTCACTCTCATACGCAGTGGGTGCAGATCTCGGTCTTAACCTTAACTTCGGTATGGGTGATTTGAACCTCGACAATGATGTCGTACTTGAATCAGTTGAGGAGTTCTATGCTAATGGTGATTTGAAGGGTGAGGAGCTTATGCAGCTCCGCAACCGTATGATGGAGTTCCAGTACACTCGTATGGTGCCTTTTATGAATGCAAAGCGTTCAAACGAGATGGTTCAGACCGACTGTCCTGATACTCTTCCTGCACTTCCTGAGCTCTACGACGAGAACTTCACACGTGAGGATGTTTCACGTATGATTGGTACAAATATGGGTGCTTGGGTTAAGAGCCTCGAAACAGAGCTTGATATGGATATTTTGAAGCGTGCTGTAAACGACGGTCTTGGCTTGGAGTCTCAGGAGCATATCGACTCTTTGATGCTTCTTACTCAGGAGCAGATGCAGGCTACATTCCGTGCATTCTCTGAGCGCAAGCAGGCTGAGGCTGAGGCTGAGCACAAGCGTCTCGCAGAGGAGAACGCTAAGGCTTCTGCCGAGTGGTTGGCAGAGATTGAGAAGCAGGAGGGCGTGCAGAAGACAGAGTCTGGCCTTTTGTATCGTATCGACCGTGAGGGCGATGGCGTAAAGGCTACAAACGATGCTGACGTTGTAAACGTAAATTACGAGGGTAAGACTCGTAATGGCAATATCTTCGATTCAAGCTACGAGCGTGGCGAGGCTATCGAGTTCCCACTCAACCGTGTTATCGCAGGTTGGACTGAGGGTATGAAGCTCGTTAGCGTAGGTGGTCAGATTACACTCTGGATTCCTGCCGAGATGGCTTATGGCGAGCGTGGTGCTGGCGAGGATATTGGCCCTAACGAGGCTCTTGAGTTCAAGGTTGAGCTTCTTGGTGTTACACCTGCTCCAGCTGAGGAGGAGTAGTGTATTGGTTGCACAATAGAAAAGTGTGGGCATCTTCACAGATGCCCACACTTTTTCTGTTTGTTGTCCCTACTGCCTAACCGAGAGCTACGTCGAGTATCATCATCAGCACAAAGCCTATGGCAAAGGCTATTGTTCCTGTGTCGGAGTGTTTACCCTGCTGTGTCTCAGGTATTAGCTCCTCTACTACGACATAGAGCATAGCACCTGCCGAGAAAGCCAAAAGGTAGGGCAGTGCTGGTGCGATATGGTCGAACAACGCAATCATCAGCAGTGCCGATATAGGCTCAACAATGCCCGACAATGCCCCATAGAGGAACGAGCGGCTACGTGATGTGCCATCGGCACGCAGTGGTAGCGAGATAATAGCACCCTCAGGGATGTTCTGTATCGCCATACCTATGGCAAGAGCCGTTGCTGCTGCCATAGATATCCCACTCTCACCCGTCATTGCTCCCGCCACGACAGCTCCTACTGCCATACCCTCGGGTATGTTGTGTAGTGTTACGGCGAGGAGTAGCATCTGGCGTTTGCCGAGCGACGAGTGTAGGCCCTCCCTCACCTCGGAGGTGGGGTGGATATGTGGAACAAGGCTATCAAGCGCAAGTAGGAAAAGCATACCGAGTACTATACCTATTGCGGCAGGCATCCAGCTAAGTTTTCCCATTTCCGATGATAGGTCGATGGCAGGTATTATCAGCGACCACACCGACGCTGCGACCATCACACCTGCTGCAAAGCCGAGCAGTGCGTTGTGCAGACGTGGCGAGACACTTTTACGTGCGAATAGCACCGCCGAAGAGCCTGCGATTGTGCCAAGTAGCGGAATGGCTATTGTTGTTAACATATTCATACGACTATACTCTGCAATAATAGGGCCTTACATCACTATACAATTAGGGCTGGCAGTAACATACGGCC
>X3_Alpine_Chamois__coassemble_25_pt1 | contig 14341 bp, 10 predicted proteins | sample X3_Alpine_Chamois__metabat2_high_PE_002 | metagenome-assembled genome bin X3_Alpine_Chamois | reverse complement strand
CGACTTCTGGCGACCCTGCTCGATGAGCATCTAAGCCTTAGTATTACCAATGAGCAGAGGCAATGCGTGCTCCATAAGTTTGAACCTCTACAACTTATAGTAGTAACGCCAACTACGCTTAGGCTTAACACCAGCAGCATCGGTAAGCACCATACGACGCACCTGGTTGCGCGAAGCGAAGACAATGGCAACTCTGCCACCAAACGAGTGCCCGATAAGTGTCGGAGCAACAATACCCAACTCCGCCATCAGCGACTCAATCGAGCGTGTGTACTCCTCGACACCCCACACCGACTGAGGTTCGGAGCTATTGCCAAAGCCAGCGAAGTCAACCGAGATTACACGATAGCGTGTTGCAAGCAACTCACGTGTTGCAACCCATATCGAGCTATCGCAACCCCAGCCGTGCAACAACACTACATCATCTCCCTCACCCTCAATAGTATAGGCAAGTTCAACACCATCGTATGTATAACGCAAATCCATAAATGCAAAGTTAGTAAACAATTCGTAATTTTCGCCACTCATTTGCAATTATTTTTCGTCCTCGGCATCGAAAAATAGCACAAAAAATCGCCACCAAATGGAGTTACCCTATTTGATGGCGATTAAATTTAATCGTATTCCTCGTGATAATGCAAGCAGCTGTACTACACCTCCCTATGAGAATGACTGCTGACCGCCTGTCATATCTGGTGCTTCCATCTCCATTTCACTCTGCATAGCTACCATTTCAACGACATTCTCGGCGCACTCAGCACCACCAATCTCGACAACCATATTCCACTGAATCTGAATCTGTACTATGCCATTCATCAACGATAGCATACCCATAACTCTATTCTGCGGTGCCAAGATTACAACACCATCTACATCGGTATATTCTGCAAAGAACTGTGTGGCAATAACCACATCGTGGAGTGTAGGCACACGGCGCACAACAATGTTGTGCTGGGCACAGCCCATAGCCATAAGAGTATCGGCAAACGGTGGGAAGTGCAAATTGGCGTGCTCTTCGAATTCGGACACAACAATGACACCAAACTTAAAGTTTGTAGCCACCTTATCGCCCAATACCTCCCCTTGCATTACTCTAACAGTAAACCTATTAGTATCGACGAATTACTCGAAGAGGAACTTAGCGTAGTTACGCTCCTGCTCTGGGAACTTAGCCACGATATCCTTGTAGCACTGCTGAGCCTGAGCCTTGTCGCCCATAGCCTCATATACGAGTGCGAGTTTCTTAGCATTGTCAACATAGCTGATTGGATCGTCGCTTGCTGCCATTGCCTGACGGAACAACTCAACAGCTGTCTCCAAGCTATTCTGCTCAACAGCCAAGTCGCCACGAAGGCTATAAACCATAGCATTGATAATCTCACCAGCATCGCCCTCTACATTCTTATACATCTCGAGATACTTCTTAGCATTCTCGAAATCGTCAGCCTTCAAGTAAGATGCACCTGCAAGGTAAGCAGCAGTGTTAGCAGCATCGCTACCCTCGTAGTTCTCAACAATTGCTACATACTCCTCAGCACCACCAACTGCGCTGATAACGGTTGCAAGAGCAGCACCAGCCTCAGCCTCGTTAGCCTTACCCTTGTTAGACGAGATGTTGTAAATTGCGAACGCAGCAACTGCGATAACAGTTACACAAGCAAGCGTCCAGAGAAGCTTGTTACCATACTTGTCAAAAAATACCTCCAACTTACCTTTGGTCTCTACCATGATGTCGTTTTCGGGCTGTTGTACTTTGTTTGCCATAATAGATAGTTATTTTTTTAATTATTTAATTTTCACAATTCAATCCGCAAAATTAAAACAAATAGTTCTAATTTCATAGCTTTCCGCCTAAAATTTCAATATTTTTTAGTTATCTTTGTCAAAAATATGGCACATAGCGGGAAAAATTAAGCGTAACGAAAGTATGATACTCGACACTATATCGATAATTAACTTCAAAAATATCGGCGACTTGCAGCTATCGCTAACTGCTGGCATCAACTGTTTTGTCGGCGACAATGGTGCTGGCAAGACAAATATTCTCGATGCCATACACTATCTATCTGCGGCAAAGTCGATGCATACTCTCACCGACGGACAGAGCGTCAGCCACGGCGAGGACTTCTTTCTCCTCGATGGCAACTTCCGCCACGACGACAAGCGTTGCGAACAGGTGGTATGCTCCTATGCTCGCCGCAGTGGCAAAACTCTAAAACGCAATGGCAAGGAGTACGATAAACTATCGGACCACGTAGGGTGCATACCTTTGGTTGTGGTGTCGCCTGCCGACTCGGCACTCATCAGCGACTCGGCAGATGAACGTCGCCGCTACTTCAACCGCTTTCTATCGCACCTCGACAGGGGATATCTTGCAGCGTTGATACGCTACAATGCCGCACTTGGAGAGCGCAACAAACTGCTCAAATGCAACCCCTCGGAAGAGATGCTATTAATATACGATGGTATGCTCTCGGCATCTGCCGATATAATATATAGGACACGTAAGGAGGTTATCGAGCGTATGCGACCACTCGTCGAGGAGTACTATGCCGCACTCTCCGAAGAGCGAGAGCAGATAGCCATTGACTATCGCTCCGAGATAGCCACATCGTCTCTCGACAAGATTCTGCTTGACAGTCGCCAGAGAGATATTGTTAACCAATTCACTACATCGGGAGTTCATCGCGACGACTTTCTATTCTCGATTGGCGACTATCCACTGCGCAAATTCGGCTCACAAGGACAACAGAAGTCGTTTCTCATAGCCCTAAAACTTGCCGAATACACCCTACTTGCACGTCATACCGACGAGCGTCCGATACTTCTACTCGACGACCTCTTCGATAAGCTTGATATGCGTCGTGTTGCTCAGCTACTACGCCTTGTTGGTGGCGAGCTATTCGGGCAGATATTCATCACCGACTGCAACAAGCATCGCCTACAACGAACGCTGAGCGAGGCTGGTGCGGAGTATAAATTGTGGAATATTAACGAAGGAGAGGTTGAGGAATGAGACGAACTAAGACAGTAACCATAGGCGAGGTATTGGAGGAGTTTTTCAAACGTCCATACGTAGCAGCGAAGCTTGCCGAGGGACACCTCCCCGACTATTGGCGCGAGTTGGTAGGTGAGCACGTTGCGGCGCACACGATAGATATGCGCCTCGAAAACCATATACTCCACATACACGTTGATTCAAGTGTCCTCCGTCAGGAGATTTTTTTCCGCCGCGATGAGCTTATGCAACGCCTAAACCAACGTGCGGGCTACCGTCTGATAAACGCTATCATCGTGAGATAGACTCTACGTTATATATCATATAAATAAGTAGTGGGTGTCCCGAAAAGGACACCCACTAACTCTCTAAGTGCAACGCTCCTACAACTCACGCTTTGCGGTAGGATCATACATAAATGGCTCGTGGAAGTTGCCATTCTCATCCTTCCAAGTGGTGTAAATCATCGTTACATCCTTGATACCCATCTTACAGTGGTTATATACACCAGGAAGATTCTCCTCAACAAAAACATCGCCCCAGATATCAGTCCAAGTGTAGCTATAACCATTTGCACTATACTCACAAGTGTTACCAATATTGTAGCGAATATCCTCTTCATCGACATTTGCAAGGATAAAGTTCACAATCTTCTCAGGAGTGTCGCAACCTGCCTCATCGAGTACTGCTGGCTGTACGGCAATGGTATAGGCTGTATATCCCGGCTCAGGAGTAATATACCACACGAACTGGTAGTACTGACCCTTCTCCGTGGTCTCACCAAACGTAAGCTTTGGCTTACCAACAGCCCAATTAGCATCGCTCTTATAGACAAACTTACCAATATTTACCGTAGGAGTGAAATATACCGACTTTGGCTTAGATGTCAAGCCCTTTTCGTCAACCGCCACAACAACCACTACGTACTCTAAATCTGCCATAAGGCCAGAGATAAAGATGTTGCCGTCAACCAATGCGTGGTTGCTATCGGCAGTGTCGTAGATATACGAGCTATCAGGGTTCTTAACAAAGAACTCACCAGCCTTTGATGCCGAGCCACCGAACATATCGGTCCACTCCGAAGACTTTACAGGAGCATAGATATAACGGAAACTCTTAGCACCCTCACTCGTTACCTTAATCTGAGTATTATTGGCCTGCGACTCAACAAGTTCAAGACGAAGCTCCAACGAGTTATACTCGATAGTCTTTGTTACGTACTCCTGCTTAAAAGGCTTGCCAAGCTTGCCAGCCTTATCGACAGCCACGGCAAAGAACGTAATCTTATCACCCGATTTACAATCATCGTAGCGAGCCTTAACAGCACCATCGGTTACAACCTTAGTGCCCTCGGCAACAAGCATCTCAATGATGTAGGTATCATCTGGATAAGCACTTGCCATATAGGATGGCATTGCGTTGTAATATATCATCATGTGTGGCTCATCGGTATCGAGCATTACCTCGATAGAGTCGTAGTCGCAAACAGCATCACCGGCAATAATCTCGATATCACCACTCGCATCGAAACTCATTGTAGAGAACTCCCAAGAGAGAATGTTATCCTCGGTATATACGCCATTATCGTTCTTAGCAACATACCAAGCGACATAGCGTGAGCCACTATCAAGATTTCTATTACCACCGAAGAGTTCGAGGAACGACCCCCCGTACGACATATCCTTGTGCGAAGCTACAAGGTAGTCGGGATTAGCAGTGTAGTGTGCAGCAATCTCCTTAGCATCAAACTCCGAAGCAAGAGCATAATCCAAAGCATATGGCTCAGAACCAACAACCTCGAAGGCAATCTGCACATCGAAGAACGAAGCCTCAACGACCTTGAACGACACTGCGGTGTACTTCTTCGAGATGGTAGAGATAGCATTAGCCTTAACACTGAGATCGCCCGCCTCGTTAGCCACAGGAGCTACGCACCAGAACACATACTCAGCACCAGCTTTAAGCTCACCCTTAACCAACTCCTCGTACGACACAAACTTCGACATAGCCTCGGTGAAGGCAATCTGCACGACACCTTCAATGGCCGATGATGGAGCAGCAAGCTGAGCATTACACTCACGAGCAATGACATCGGCATTATACTCGCTCTTTGCCACCATACCGCAAAGCAGGTAGTTAGCACCATAAGCTGCCTCAATATTTACACCCTTCGTAGTAAAATTAACGGTTGCAGGCTTTGTTGACAGCTTGATGCTTGCAATAGCCGCAGAGCCACTGTTAAACGACACGAAGAGTTTGGCAACACCCTCTGCCTCAGCCATACCAGACTTAACCGCAGCCTCCGTAGGAGCTGTGAAGTAGATAGTCATTCGACCCGACTTTGTGTCGTGCTCTACATCGCACTCCCAGCCATCAGGCGTAGTGGTCATAAAGTCAGCGGCATCGGCAACCTCGATTGCAAATGGAGTTGTTGTCTCATAGGCAACAAAGACCGTATCGTATGGCAATACGAGCTTACCATTCTGCATACCTACCTTCACAACAGAGCCATCGACCAACGTAATAACGCTATAAAGAACCAAAGGATTACCCTTAGCGTCGGTCTGCCAATCAGAATATACAACCTCGATATTCGAGATGATGCTATCGGCAGCCGACTGAGTGTAGCCCGTCGTCAGCCAAGTCTCACCGCCATCGAATGAAATCTCGATAGCATCGCCATTGATGCGTGTCTGGGGTGCAACATCCGCCACCTTAACATAGTTGTTGTTCACCATAATTGGATAGGCATTGCCATCCTTGTCGAACATACCCCAATACTTCACGCCATCTATATCGACAATCGTAACGATGTCAGAAGGCACCTTATCGCCCTTAGGATATACCGTAATCTTCGTGTTATCCGAGAGGGTGATAACCTTGCTACCATCTGCCTGTTGCTCAACACTCTTGATAGTAATCGAGCCTTCAACGATAGCACGGATAGCAGCGAGATCCGACTCGACACTTGCACGCAACTCCGCGAGCTCACCTTTGATAGTCTCAATCTCACCCCACAACTTCGAATCGTCGTACGAGCAAGATACCGCCATAGAGCCTATCATAGCTGCTACAACCGCGCAGCTAATGATAGACCTAATATTTCTAAAAAATGCTTTCTTAGTTTTCACAATCAGAACATTTTATCTCTACTTCTTGATGCAATAATTCTCGTAATCCCACTCGACATACACCTCATTGGTTGGGTCATATACGAATGGCTCGTGGAAGTTACCATACTGATCCTGCCAAGTTGTAAAGATAACGGTTGCATCCTTAGTACCCTGATGGAAGTTGTAAACACCTGGAAGACCGTCAATTGTCTTCTCGATAGCCAACTCCTCACCTGTGAACAGGCCATCACCATTCAAGTCCTCCTGAGCCATAAAGGTACGGCTATAATTGCCACCCTCAACATACTCACAAGTGTTACCCTGAGGGTTCAAGCCACCCTTATCAACATTTGCAAGAATGTAAGCAACAACCTTCTCAGGAGTGTTATACTCACCATTCTCGAAGTTGAGTGGGTGCTCAGCAAGTGTATAAGCCGTATAACCCTTCTGAGGACGCACGTACCAAGTGATATCGAACATACCCAAATCGACAGTATAGCACTCAACAATCTCTGGCTTACCACGCTCCCAACCTGCATCGGTCTTATAAACAAACTCACCAACATTCATAATAGGAGTGAAGTAAACTGACTTTGGCTTAGAGCAGAGGCCTGCCTCGTCAACAGCCATAACGATTACTGCATACTCCTTATCGGCTACAAGGTCATCAATGAGGATATGGCCATCGACCAAAGCATTGTCCTTATCCGCCGTGTCGTGAACACGTGAGTTATTAGGATTCTTAATGATATACTCACCAGCCTTTGAGGCAGAACCGCCATAAACATCTGTCCACTCCGTAGAATCAGTAGGAGCATAGATATATTTGTAGCTCTTAGCACCGTCGCAAGTAACCTTAATCATTGTATTAACGGCAGTATAGTCAACGAGTTCAAGTTTGAGCTCCAACGAGTTATACTCAATGGTCTTAGATGTGTACTCAGCCTTGAATGGCTTACCAATCTTACCAGCCTTATCGACAGCCACGGCAAAGAAGGTAATCTTCTCACCATGCTTACACTTGCTGTAACGAGCTACAACCGCACCATCGGTAACGGCCTTAGTACCCTCGGCAATAAGCATCTCGATGATATACTCAGCATCAGGATAAGCACTTGCCATATACGATGGCATAGCATTGTAGTAGATCATCATATGTGGCTTATCGGTGTCAAGCTCAACCTCGATGAAGTCGTAGTCGCAGGTAGCTTCGCCAGCCACAACCTCGATATCACCAGTTGTGTCGAAGCCCATAGTAGAGAACTCCCAGTGCAAGAGGTTATCAGCTACATACTCGCCACTCTCGGTCTTAGCAAGATACCACGCAACATAACGTGCGCCACTATCAAGCTTCGCATTGCTATCAGCAAATAGCTCAACGAACGAGCCCTCATACGACATATCCTTATGCTTAGCGTTCAACGAGCTTGGCGCAGCATTGTAACGTGCAATAAGTTCATCGGCATTAAACTCCGAAGCAAGAACATAACCCAAAGCATATGGCTCAGAACCTACAACCTCAAACTTAATGTTCACATCGAAGAACGACTGCTCGTTAACCTTGAACGATACCGAGCTATGCTTCTTGTTCTGTGTAGAGAGCTCGTTAGACTTAACGCTCTGCTCACCAGCCTCATTCTCACGAGGTGCTACACACCAGAATACATACTCAACACCAGCTTTGAGCTGCCCCTTTACCAAATCCTCGTACGATACGAACGTCGTCATAGACTCGGTGAATGCAAGCTGTACAACACCATCAATCGTAGATGATGGAGCAGCAAGCTGAGCATTACAATCACGAGCAACAGCATCAGCGTTGTACTCGCTCGCAGCAACCATACCGCAAAGCAGATAGTTAGCACCATAACCAGCCTTGATGTATGCGCCCTTGGCTGTAAAGTTTGTGGTAGCTGGCTTGGTAGAGAGTTTGATGCTTGCAATAGCCGATGAACCATTGTTAAATACAACCATAAGCTTAGCAACACCATCACCAACAGCCGAGCCAGCCGATATTGCCTGAGCCGAAGGAGCTGTGAAATTAAGAATCATACGACCCTCCTTAGCATTATGCTCAACATCGCATACCCAACCCCTAGGAGTTGTGGTCATAAAGTCAGCAGCGTCGGCAACCTCAATAGCAAAAGGAGTAGTTGTCTCATTAGCTACGAATACTGAATCGAAAGGCAACACGAGTTTACCATTCTGCATACCAATCTTAACCACCGAGCCATCAACCAATGTAAGTTCGCAGTAGAGAGCCACTGGGTTACCCTCAGCATCGGTCTGCCAATCAGAATAGACAACCTTGATATCTGCAATAACGCGATCAGCAGCCGACTGATTATAGCCAGTAGCCACCCAAGTCTCACCGCCATCGAACGAAATCTCAATAGCATCGCCATTGACGCGTGTCTGAGGTGCTACATCAGCAACAGGAATATGCTCACCATTAACGACGATAGGCTGTGCATTACCGATACCATCGTACATTGCCCAATACTTAACACCATTAATCTCAACGATAGTAATGATGTTGGCTGGCACCTTATCGCTCTCAGGAAATACCGTAATCTTAGTACCATCCGAAAGGGTAATAACCTTACTACCATCCTCCTTCTGCTGCTCAACGCTCTTGATTGTAATCTGACCATCAATAAGAGCGTGAAGTGATGCGAGTTCCGACTCGATACTTGCACGCAACTGGGCAAGTTCGCCCTTGATGTTCTCAATCTCTTTCCACAACGCCTCGTCGTCGTAAGAGCAAGAGACTGATAGCGAGCCTACCATAGCTGCTATAACCGTGCAGCTGATGATTGACTTAATGTTCTTAAAAAATCTATTCATAGTCTTAATTATGTGTGTGTTAGTTAATTTATTGTCCTTTTCTAATACAACCATCTTATGAGATTAGTCAACATATTTTTTATTGGTTGGGTCGTAGATAAATGGCTCGTGGAAGTTGCCATTCTGATCCTGCCAAGTAGTATAAATCATCGTCTCATCCTTCGTACCGCAAGGACAGATGTTATATACGCCTGGAAGACCATCCTCCGACATCTCAACCATATCATCGAAGGTAAATACACCATCACCATTTACATCCTCAATCTGATTAATCCACGTACGGCTATAATTGCCATCCTCACGATACTCGCACGTACGACCGCGCTCATTACGCGAACCTATGCCCTTATCAACCTGCGAGAGAATATACTTTACAACATCCTCTGGTGTTTGACAGCCCTCCTCTTCGAGCCAAGCAGGGCTGATGGCAACTGAGTATGCCGTACAATCCTTCTGTGGGAGAATGTACCAAGTGATACGGAGGTCGTGGCCATACAACTCTGCTGCACACTGCAAAAGCTCTGGCTTACCCATTGACCACGCTGCACTATCCTTATATACGAAACCATCGACATTGGCAATTGGGGTAAACTTGATGCTCACTGGCTGAGACATCAATCCATCGGCATCCTCTGCCAATACTACCATAACATACTCCGTACCTGCCACAAGGCCAGCAATAGTGATGCTATCACCCGTAGCCTCATATACATCGGCATTTGTAGGATTCTTGATGATATACTCACCAGCCGCAGCATCGCTGCCGCCATAAACCGTCGTCCACTCCGTAGAATCAGTAGGAGCATAGATATATTTGTAGCTCTTAGCACCCTCGCACGCAACCTTGATAACGGTGTTGGTAACTACCGCCTCAACAACTTCGAGCGTAGGGATAAGCTCGTTGTACTCTATAACCTTCGTAGCATATTCAGCCTTGAATGGCTTACCAATCTTACCTGCCTTGTCGATAGCTACGGCAAATACCACAACCTTGTCGCCCGATGCACACTCGTATCGCACAACAACCGATGACTCGGTATCGACCTTCGTGCCCTTCGAAACGAGCATCTCGATAATCGAGTCGTCATCGCTATATTTCGCTGCATCGGCTGCCAACATAGCATTGTAGTAAATCATCATATGTGGCTCCTCGGTATCGAGCTCCACCTCAACAGAGCCATAGTCGCAAACGGCATCTCCCGCTACAATCTCGATATCACCGCGCTCGTTGAACTCCATCGTAGCGAACTCCCAAGACAGGATATTATCTTCGAGATAGATATCATTAGCACTCTTTGCCAAATACCAAGCAACATAGCGTGCGCCACTTTCGAGCTTCGTAGCACCATCTGCAAACAGCTCAACGAACGAACCATTATACGACATATCCTCGTGCTTAGCGTTGAGATAGCTTGGGTTAGAGGTGTAATACGCTGCCAACTCCTTAGCATCGAACTCCGAAGCGAGAGTATAGCCCAAAGCATATGGCTCAGAGCCTACAACCTCAAACTCGATGTTCACATCGAAGAACGACTTATCTACAACCTTGAACGACACGTCGCTAACCTTATACGAAATTGCAACAATCTGGTTGCCACTAACAACGAGGTCGCCCTCGGCATTTGTCGTAGGAGCTACGAACCAGAATGTGTACTCAACACCGCCTTTGAGCTCACCCTTGACCAACTCATCAAACGAGACGAACTTCGACATTGCCTCGGTGAAAGATATCTGCACGACACCATCAATATTTGATGATGGAGCTGCAAGCTGAGCATTACACTCACGAGCAACAGCATCAGCATTGTACTGGTTAGCAGCCACCATACCGCAAAGCAGGTAGTTTGCGCCATAGGCTGCATCAATGATTGCACCCTTAGGGGTGAAGTTAACAGTCGCTGGCTTTGTTGAGAGCTTGATACTTGCCATAGCAGACGAGCCGTTATTGAACACAACAACGAACTTAACAACACCCTCATCAACAGCCATACCTGCCTTAACATCGGCAGCAGAAGGTGCTGTGAAGTTGAGCAACATTGTACCAGCAACAACATTATGCTCCACATCGCTATTCCAACCCATAGGGTCGATAATCATAAAATCGGCAGCATCGTCAACCTCAATCATAAATGGAGTGGTTGTCTCATAAGCTGCAAAGACAACGTCATAAGGCAACACCAGCTTACCATTCTGCATACCCATCTTTACCACCGAACCATCAACCAACGTAATCTGGCAGTATAGTGCCAAAGGGTTACCCTCAGCATCGGTCTGCCAAACGGAATATACCACCTCGATATTTGCAATGATGCTGTCGGCAGCAGACGCCGTATAACCAGTAGTAAGCCAAGTTTCGCCTCCATCGAACGAGACCTCAATAGCCTCGCCATTAACACGTGTCTGAGGGGCTACATCTGCCACGGCTACATACTCACCCTTAACAACGATAGGCTGTGCATTGCCACGAGCATCGTACATTGCCCAATACTTAACACCATCAATATTGACAATCGTTACTATTTGCGAAGGCACCTTGTCGCCCTTAGGATATACCGTAAAGGTAGTATCGTCCGAGAGGGTGATAACCTTACTACCGTCAGCATTTGTCTTAACACTCTTAACGGTAACCTGACCCTCGATAAGAGCACGGAGAGCTGCAAGCTCCGACTCAACACTTGCTCGCAACTGGGCAAGTTCTCCTTTGATGTTCTCAATCTCCTGGCGAATCTTCGAGTCGTCATACGAGCAAGAGGTCATCGTTGAGCCTAACATCGCCAAAACAGCAACGAAGGCGACAATAGACTTGATGTTCATAAAAAATCTTTTCATACAAATTTGTATTGAGTTAATAATAATTTATTCTTTATCAGCAAATGACAAGGTCTTTAATGTGCAAATATAATCATTATTCTCGATAGTTAATAAAATTTTACGACAATTATTCAAGATATTAACATAAATATACAACACGTGCATAACTACACGATTATCAACGAATCAGCTACCACCTCGCCCATAGCCAAGAGAGTGTAAAAATATAGGCGGTGTAGCACACGCTACCCGCCTATACAGATGTCCATTTTTAGTATTTACCTATCGCTTAAACTCGACGATAAGCACCGATGATGGCTCTACACTCTTGTTCGCCATCGTAACCTTCTCGCCTGTGATTACATCTACACCCTCGGTAAGAGGTGCTGTCAACTCAGCATAGCGAGCCCAAGGAATACGCTTTACCTGTGCCGAGTTATTTACATAGACAAATACCACCTCCTGATCGTTATAGCGGAAGAAGGCATAGGTATTATCGCGGTCGATGAAATGCAGGGTCTTACCCGAATGGATAACCTCCTTACCCTTACGCCAATTCATCAATCGGTGGGTAAAGTCGAAAACCTCCTTAGCATCTCCACTATGCTGCGAGCGATCGAAGAGATTTACCTTATCACCCTCCCAGCCACCTGGGAAGTCCACACGGAGTGTTGGATGGCCCTTCGAACGATCGGTCGAACGGAACATAAGCTCATCGCCATAGAGCATTTGTGGCATACCTCGCATCGTACAGAGTAGAGCCGTAACTATCTTCATACGAGCTACATCGCCCTCAACAACATCACCAATACGGTCGGTATCGTGATTCGCAAGCATAATCATCATATTCGAGAGGTCGTGATATACGAAATCGTGCGATACAACATCATACACCCTGGTCATACCCTGACCCCAGCCAGCCTTATTGCCATCCTCGGTTATTGCCTGACGGATAGCGTCGTGCAGAGGAAAGTCCATAATAGACTTCAAGTGCGAATTGAAGCCATCCTTATTGTAGTTACCACCCTGCCAATATGCCAACTGTGGGATAGAGGATGTCCACACCTCGCCAACGATATTGAAGTTTGGATACTCCTCCATAACAGCCTTACACCACTGGCTCATAGGCTCCTTCTCGTTATATGGATAGGTATCGACGCGGAAGCCATCCAAACCCGAATACTCAATCCACCATACAGCCCACTGCTTGAAGTAGTTGAGTAGATACTCGTTATCGAGATTCATATCTGCCATCGAGCTATCGAACCATCCACTCTCCATCTGGTAGAGATCCGATGCCGAGGCATTGAAATCCATATTCGTGGAGAATGTCCAATTCGACTGAGTATAGCTACCCCACTGATGTGTCCAGTCCTTGAAAGGCTGGTCTGCATACCACCAATGCGATGTTGAGCTATGGTTTGGAACGATATCCATAATAACCTTCAAGCCTCGCTTATGGCACTCCTCTACATACTTCTTATACAGTTCGTTGCTACCATAACGTGGGTCGATACGATAGTAGTCGCTGCACGAATATCCGTGATACGAAGCACCATTCTCATTATCGAGAAGCAGCGGTGTTGACCAGATTGCCGTAGCACCAAGGTCGGCGATATAGTCCAGATGGTCAATCATACCCTGCAAGTCGCCACCATGACGTCGGCCAGGATGCGAACGTTGCACCTTCTCAGCGGTATCTTCGGTAGAGTCATTTTGCGGATTACCATTAGCAAAGCGGTCTGGCATAATAAGATACACAAAGTCGGCTGAGGTAAAGCTCTTACGCTCACGCGAACCCTTCACTCGCTCGGCAATGGTATAATCATACTTGTATTTCTTGCGGCCATTGCTAAACTGCAACTGATAAACACCAGCCTTAGCATCGGCAGCGATGCTTACATCAACAAAGATATAGTTCGGACTATCTGCCCTATGCACCGCACTAATTGCAACACCCTGTCCCGCAGGAAGGATATCGACCTCATACTCCGAAATAGCCTCGCCATTAATCATCAACTGCAAGGGGGTATTCATACCCACCCACCACGATAGTGGCTCAACATGCTTCACACTAAACTTTGGTTTTGCTGCCATTGCCACGGTCGATATCATAAGCATCATTGCAGCAAACGTAACTAATCTCTTCATATCGTTGCTCGTTTATTTTACTAAAATTTGGTAAGCCCAAGGCTCAATATCACGCTCTACGTGGCTTGCCAGCGACACCCGCTCACCACTTATTGCATCACGATAATCGCCAGCATATATTCCCGTCCAAAAATCGGCATGGATAGTATATGGTGAAAGGTTCACAATGGCTACTACACGGCTACCACGCACCTCACGGACGAAGGTCATCATACAATCCTTTGCGTTGTTCTCAATCTCTATCATCTCGCCACCACGTTCACCAGCCCTAAGTGCCGCCTCACGATGCTTCAACGAACACAAGCAGCGGTATAGCTCCGTAGTACGGTTCTCACGATAGTCGCCCACGGGAATAGGATCACGATCGAAGAACTTGAAGGGGTGGTCGTAGCCCACCTCCTGACCCGTATAGATAAGAGGC
>X3_Alpine_Chamois__coassemble_24_pt1 | contig 14424 bp, 11 predicted proteins | sample X3_Alpine_Chamois__metabat2_high_PE_002 | metagenome-assembled genome bin X3_Alpine_Chamois | reverse complement strand
GCGTAGCATAATGAACTTTATGAATAATATCCCGATTCTAAATCCAGATATTATCACAGGTATCTCGCTCTTTTTGCTCTTCGTGTCGTTGGGCGTGTCGCAGGGCTACACTACGGTTATCCTTGCGCATATAGCCTTCTGTACACCTTATGTTGTGCTGAGTGTTATGCCACGTCTTACGCAGATGAATCCCAACATCTACGAGGCAGCACTCGACCTGGGTGCGACTCCCTTTCAAGCTATGCGTCGTGTGATTATTCCAGAGATTCGTCCAGGTATGATTTCGGGTTTCATTCTTGCCTTTACGCTCTCGATTGACGATTTTGCAGTAACCATCTTTACTAATGGTACGGATGGCTTGCAGACGCTATCAACGTATATCTATGCCGATGCACGTAAGGGTGGTCTTACACCAGAGCTACGAGCCCTCTCGACCATTATTCTGGTGGTTGTATTGGTGTTGCTCATTGTGGTTAACTATCGTGCCAGCCGTCAGGCTAAGCGTGCAGCTGAGCAGCAGAACCAAATCAAAATTAAAACTACGGTACGCCGATGAAACGAACTATAAATATATTTTGTACGCTCTTGGTGGCGGCATCTGCAATGCTCTTTGCAGTAGGATGTGGCGATTCGGGACGCCAGAATATACTCAAAGTATATAACTGGGGCGACTATATCGACGAGGATTTAATTGTCGAGTTCGAAGAGTGGTATAAGGAGCAGACGGGTGAGGATGTGATGGTAATCTACCAGACATTCGATATTAACGAGGTTATGCTTGCCAAGATTGAGAATGGTGGTGCCGATTTCGACGTGGTATGCCCTTCGGAGTATATTATCGAGCGTATGTTGGATAAGGAGTTGCTCCTACCAATTATGGACGAGGAGTTCATTGCAGAGATTGAGGCAAAGGGTATCAACTACTTTCACTGTGTGTCGCCATACATCTCGGAGCAGTTCTCGCTGATGGAGTCGCCTGAGGGTATTAATCCGTTGGACTATGCGGTGGGTTATATGTGGGGTACGACGGGTATCCTATATAACAAGGAGTACGTTACTCACGAGGAGGCTTCGTCGTGGGCGTTGATGTTCGACGAGCGTCTGCGAGACAAGATTCTGGTGAAGGATGCCTTCCGCGATGTATATTCTCCAATCTTGATATATGCTAAGACGTTGGAGGCGAGAGAACGTGGAGAATTGGGTGCTGATGAGACCCTTCCGCTTGAAGTTGTGCGACAACTTATGTACGACGATTCGGACGAGTCAATAGCCTTGGTTGAGGGCTATTTGAAGCGTATGAAGGAGCTTGTAGCGGGCTGGGAGGCAGACTTCGGTAAGGAGATGATGACGCAGGAGAAGGCGTGGATAAACCTTATGTGGAGTGGTGATGCTGTGTGGGCTATTGAGGAGGCATCGTATGTCGATGTTGAGTTGGGCTATGCTGTGCCTAAGGAGGGTAGTGTAGTTTGGTTCGATGGCTGGGTTATCCCTAAGTATGCCAAGAATATCCGTGCTGCACGCTACTTTATCGACTATATGTGTGCTCCGGAGAATGCGATACGCAATATGGATGCTACGGGCTATGTTAGTGCTGTGGCTACCGAGGAGGTGCTCGATGCGATGCGTGATGACGAATTGGAGACGGTATGCGACCTCAGCTACTTCTTCATTGATGAGTATGGTGTGGCTGTCGAGGGTGCTGACTCGGTACATATCGACGATGTGTTGTATCCCGACCGCTCGGTGATTGAACATTGTGGCGTTATGCATGACTCGGGTGAGCGCACGGATAAGATGCTTGAGATGTGGTCGAGAGTCAAGGGTGATAACCTCTCGACAGGTATGCTTATAGGTATCATACTATTCTTCAGCGTGTTGCTCGTATTGGGTGTAGCGCGTAAGATAAACAACTATCGTAAGCGTCAGAAACATCTGAAACGTCGTCGCCACCACACTTCGTCGGAGAAGAAGACAACGAAGTAGTTGTGGTGTGAGCTTGATGAGTTGTAAATAACAATTAACCTAAATTACTAATAATTAAAAAACTAACTACGTAACGATGACAAGAAAGGTATTTTCCCTCCTTGCCACCTTTGCGCTTGTGGTGTCGGCGCAGGCAGAAACACTTAACCCTACACAGACACCTATGTTAAATGATGAACCAAAGGCTTCGCAGGAGCTACAACTCGCTAATGCTGAAGATACTGAGGAGGAAGAGGGACTATTCTGGTGGAGTGCGGGTGCTAACTTAGCCTCTAACTATTTGTGGCGAGGATACGACCAGTCATACTATGGTAATGTATTCGACCCTGCCATCCAGCCCAACGTAACGCTCGGTTTGGGAGCTTTCTATATTGATTTATGGTATAACTTCTCGACGTTGAGTACCTATCAAGAGTTAGATATAACCTTTGGTTTCGACTACGAGAACCTCTCTGTTACCATCTACGACGTATGGTGTGATTATGGTAAGGCCTTCTGGCAGAATGACTTCTTGGACGATGAGAATCATAGCCTCACTGCAACTATCGACTACACCTTCTTTGACCGTTTACGTCTGCACTGGGGAACGACCTTCCTCCACTCTGCAGACTGGTTGTATAACGATGATGGTACGAAGAGACGTCGTGCCTTCTCGTCATATTTCGAGATTGCTTATACACAGCCCGTTAAGGATTGGTTCGATATCGAGATTTTGGCAGGTGCTTCGCCGTGGACAGCTCCGTTTTGGTGCGCAGGTCCTCGTGTGTGGACTGGTGAGGGCTACGAGTTGGATTTCGAAAACATCCCTCAGGGTTTCAATGTAACCAATCTGAGTCTTACGCTCTCGCGTGAGTTTTCGGTAGGAGCTGCAACCATCCCTGTAAACTTGGGTTATGTATATAACCCTACGTCGAATCGTCATTATGCACTTATTAAGGCAGGCTTCTCGTTCTAAAAGTGGTTGCCTCAAATAATAAAGATAGGTCTGACGTTTGTCAGACCTATCTTTGTTTTGGTCTCATCCCCTCCAATTTCACGGGGAAGATATCTATCGGTAGAAGATAGATGATATTGATTTGTAGTTATGTACACGCTCAATAACGTCAGCAAAGATAGGAGCTACGCTAAGAACTGTGAACTTCGACAAATCCTCACCCTCCTTCAAAGGAATAGTGTCGGTTGTGATAACCTCCTGGATGGCACTCTCGTTGATGCGGTCGTAAGCCTTGCCCGACAGTACAGGGTGGGTAACGGCAGCACGAACACTCTTTGCGCCGCGGTCCATAAGCATATTAGCAGCCATACAGATTGTGCCAGCTGTATCAATCATATCGTCAACGATGATGACGTTTCTACCCTCAACCTCACCAATAGCGGTCATACTGCCAACCACGTTAGCCTTAGCACGCTCCTTGTGCGAGATGATGATAGGAGCCTGGAAGTGCTTAGCATAAGATGAAGCACGCTTAGCACCACCCATATCTGGCGAAGCAATTGAGAGGTCAGGAATAGCCAACTTCTGGATATAAGGTACGAAGATGCCCGATGCGTAGAGGGCATCCATTGGAAGATCGAAGAAACCCTGAATCTGGTCGGCGTGCAAATCCATTGTCATCACACGCTGGACACCAGCTGCGATAAGCATATTTGCAACCAGACGCGCGGTGATAGGCACACGTGGACGATCCTTGCGATCCTGACGAGCCCAACCGAAGTAAGGGATTACGGCGATTACCTGATGAGCCGAGGCACGGCGAGCTGCGTCTGCCATCATCAAAAGCTCCATCAGATTGTCCGAAGGTGGAAATGTTGACTGAATAATAAAGACTGTACATCCACGAATAGACTCGTGGAAGCAGGGCTGGAACTCACCGTCGCTAAACTGAAGCACGTCAGAGTCTCCAAGCTTAATGCCATACTCGGCAGCAATCTTCTCAGCAAGATAGCGAGAACCTCGACCTGCGAAGAATTTGATTTTGTGGATCGCCATAATTAAAAATTAAGTTAGGTTAACTATGTACAAAGTTAGGGCAAATATGCCGAATAAACAAATGTTATTGTACAAAATCTTCGGAATTTGTCAAACATTCTTCAATGAAGGTGAGTATCTCTTCGCGCCCTTTGCCCTTTTCGCTCGACGATATAAACATAGGCGGTAACTCCTCCCACTGCTCCAAGAGTGTCTGTTTGAAGTTTTTAACATTCTTGTTTAGTTGTGCTTGCGAGAGCTTATCTGCCTTAGTGAAGATTATACCAAAGGGTATGCCATTTTCGCCGAGCAGCTCAATGAAGTTCATATCAATCTTCTGTGGTTCGAGACGCGAATCGACAAGCACGAAGAGAAAATGCATCTTTTCGCATTTTAGAACATAGTCGAGTATAAGCTTCGAGAACTCGCCGCGCGTACTCTTCGATACGCGGGCATAACCATATCCAGGGAGGTCAACCAGATACCAGCTGTCGTTTATCAGGAAGTGGTTTATGAGGCGTGTCTTACCAGGTGTACCCGACACTTTTGCTAATCCTTTGATGCCCGTGAGCATATTAACCAGCGACGATTTTCCTACATTACTACGCCCGATAAAAGCCACATCTTTGAGACCATCCTTCGGAACTTGCGATATGCGCTCCGAGCTACACTTGAACTTTGCTTTTACTGCTATTGCCATTATCTTCTATTATTTGCACAAAGATACAAAAAAGATTTAGCTTACACCACTTCATGGGTTCTTATTTGTGGGGAGGATAATGTTTAGAGTCCATTATTTTGATGGAAAAGATAGTAATTTTACGCAAAATAGTATTGCCGAGTGGTATAAAATTACTATCTTTGTCATACAGAAATTAGATTAAAAAAGACGATAATATGAAGAAAGAGTGGAATGATGTTCGTGAGTTTCACGAGAAGTTTGGACACCCCGTTGCTGAGCGTCCAGTGATGATTGATAAGCGTCGTGCGCTGTCGCGTGCTAAGTGGATGCAGGAGGAGGTTGCCGAGTTTCTTATTGCCGACGATATCTACGAGCAGGCCGATGCCATGATTGATTTGATGTACTTTGCGCTTGGCACAATGGTGGAGATGGGCTTGGAGGCTGACGAGCTCTTTGATATTGTGCAACAGGCAAATATGGCTAAGTTATGGCCCGATGGTAAACCTCACTATAACCCTAAGGATGGCAAGGTTATTAAGCCAGAGGGATGGGAAGACCCAGCACCAAAGATTAAGGCATATATCGACTCGGTAATCGAGGCTAAACGTCGATAACCGTAAAGTGTGGATATATTTCAGCGTATTATAGGTTTATAGAGTCTATTGTAACGGCATCGTTAGACGTGAAAAGATCATATTCATAAGATTATAGTCTTGCAATAGTAAAATTTGATAAGGAGGATGAGGAGAGAGTGCTCTCTCTTCATCCTCCTTTCTGTGTTATAAATCGGGGTGTTCGTTGAATTTATTCTTCGAATGATTTTTTTTAACATATCTTTGCAACACTTATATTAATATAGTACTCATTATATGAAAATTTTTAGAAGGATTATCTCTTTGGCTGCTGTGGCACTCTCTGTTGCGGCGTGTAGCTATGAGGTTATCGAGAATGACTACCATCAACCCGAACAAATTGTATCGGAGGCAGGATTTGTGCTTCCAACAGATGGCACACGTGCGCTGCTCGACGAGGATGGTGTAACTACAAATTGGGAGATTGGTGATCAGCTCTACCTGTGGGCAGAGAATGCCAGAGGCGAGTTTGTTGCCGAGAATGTGAAGTTTATGCTTCGTTACTTCTCACCAGAATACTCTGAGGCATATTTCTCAGGCGATTTGGCAGAGATGGCAGAGGGTGAGTATTCCTACACGTTGGCATACCCTGCGCCAGCAGCGGTGAATGGTCGTCAGCTCACTTACAAACTCCCTGCAATACAGAATGGTATCTATGACGATAGCTATGATGTGATGGTGGCATCGTCGGTAAAAGCTCCACAGCTCACGGGCGAGAATCGCGCCGTGCTCAACTGTGTGTTGAAGCACCAGATGCACGCCTTGAAGATTACACTACCTCAAAGTAGCAACCATTTTGGTAAGAGCGTTGAGACAATAACTCTTACGTTCCCTTGTGCCGTTGTTGGCGATATGATTATCGACTTGGATAATCCCAACGCGCAGCCTACGTATGTTAATACGTCGAATACAATCACACTTAGTCGTGATGGCGGTTTTGATTTCGACTCTCCTATCTGGGTATTTGTTCTTCCTGGTACGGCTGATGGTGAGGTTAGCTATCAGGTAAGCAACGCGGTTGCAATGTCGGCAACAAAGACCTTTGCAGTGTCTCGTGTTATGGAGGCAGGGCATGTAACACCAATACGTATGGCTACGGGTGCTGTCGAGAAATCTACTTCGCTTAGCTTTACGGTGGGTGCGAATAACCTTGGTGAGGATTTTAACTCGTTCGAGGTATATGCGCCAGGCGAAAATATCAAACCTCTGGCAGTCTTTGCTCGCAGCTCGTCAAACCTATATACTATCAGTGTCCCCAATACAGCATCGCTAAATGCTTGGCAGAATGGCACGTTCCGCATAGTTTACGATTCGCCAAATGCCATTGTTGAGGGCTCGGTAAACGTGGGCACGTTGAATGTGCTTGACGATAACCGCAGAACAATTAACGTTCCATATCTCTTTGCTGAGGATTTCTCTGGTATATCGAGTTTTGGTGATGGTCATGATGATCCAGCTAATCGTATTAATGGTGATTCGAAGAACTATTCGAGTGCATTTAGCTCATATACAAGCAATGCTCGTATGGCAGGTTGGACAGGTGGTCGCTATCAGTGTAATAGTGGTGCGTTGCGTACTTGTTGCCGTTCGGAGAGTGGTATAGGCGCAATAAAGCACTACCGTGGACGTATCGACTCTGCACCTATCTCGACAATCAAGAGTGGTAAGAGTATTAAGGTGAGAGTTCAGTTTAATTATAGTGGCGCAAATCGTTCGTATGGCTTAGTTACTAAGGGTAATCCTTGTATCAGTTTTGGTTACACTACAACATCTGGTGTGATTGCTCCTACAACCGATTTAAGTAATGTGCAGATGTCAAAGACGACCATAAATGATACATCGGGAAGTTTCACTAATGTGAACCAATCAGCAGATAAAACTTTCTCGGGTTGTACTAATGCAACACGTCTCTCGTGGATGGCAGAAACGACAGCTAAGGGAAGCTTGGGTGGTAATGTAAATAGTTGGATTTACATCGACAACATCAGAGTATCTATCGCTCAATAAATTACAGAAAACGAAATAATTAAATAACTTAAAACAAACAGATTATGAAAAAACTTTTCACATTGGCATCGCTCGTTGCGCTGACCTTTGCATCGTGTGCAAAGGAGGAGACAAAGAGCGTAGCAGAGGGTGAGGGTAGAGTTACGATTAGCTGTGAGGTGGCAACAGATGTTGTCGAGACTCGTGCTAATGTTAGCTGCACAACCCCTTCTAAGGCCGATTTCGACCTCACCATCGAGGGCGTAGATCACACCTACACAGCCTACTACGATGACATTGCTGTATTTGAGGAGGATAGCTATTTGCACCTCGGAACTTATACCGCAACGGTTAAGGCTGGTGATGTTACGGAGGAGGGCTACGATGCAGCAGCCTTCGCTGGTAGCCAGGAGTTCGAGGTTACTGCACGTCAGGAGACTTCGGTTACCATTACCGCAACTATCATCAACGCCTTGGTTCGTGTTGATGTAACGGAGGATTTCAAGCGTTACTTCCCTGGTGGCCACTCGTTGAAGCTCACTACTGAGGCTGGTAATGAGTTTGATGTTTCGGCACAGACCGAGCCCATCTTCTTTGCTCCTGGTGCATTTACCATCAGTGGTACAGCTGTTAAGCAGTCGGCAGAGTCGGGTGCAGAGGGTGCTACGGTTGCTCTTCCAGAGTATAAGCACGATGCTGCCGAGGCTCAGCACTACTATACTGTAAAGTTCGATGTTGAGAGTGCAGGTAACGCAAAACTCATCATCACGCTTAATGATACACCTGTCGAGGAGGTTGAAATCGAGCAGGAGCTTAACGATAACTCAAAGTAATAAATATTCGAATATGAAATCAATAGTAAGATTAATGAGCATCGCAGTGGCTCTATCGGTTGCACTTGTTTCGTGTAATAAGGATAATGTAAACTACGAAGGCTCAGACGAGGTTAAAAAAGATAATATCGGTTATTTGGTACTCAGCGGTATGGATGCTGAGGTTATGATTGAGACCGAGAACTATAATAACGAGGCTGGTGAGACACGTGCTTCGGAGATTGATATGAGCAACTTCGATGTTAAGATTCTTAACAGAAATGGCCAGACGGTATATAACTTTAAGTATGGTAATCGCCCAAGCTATCCATTGGAGCTTGAAGGTGGTGTCTATACGCTTGTTATTACCTCGTCTGAGATGCAGGATGTAGCCTGGGAGGCTCCTGTATATGGCGCAAAGAAGGAGTTTACAATCGTGCGTAAGCAGACAACAGAGGTTCGCGACATTGTATGTAAGTTGCAGAATATTAAGGTTACTGTTGACTATTCTGCTGACCTTAAAGATCAGCTCGACCCCGACTACGCTAATATGGTCGTTGCCTTGGGTGAGAGTGCTATAATCTTCAATTTTGGTGAGGAGCGTGGTGTCTATTTCGCACCATTGGCGGAGACAAATACTCTCGATTTGACCTTCACATGTCGCTATAAGGGTGAGACGAAGGACATCGTTATGACGAACCGCATCGAGGGTGTTAAGGCTGCTCAGTGGCGTAAGATTAACGTTATCGTACAGCACGCTGCCGATGGTACATCGACTATTGGTGTTGTATGCGATACTTGGACCTATGACGATGAGATTACCTTCGATACATCCTCTTTTCTGATGGAGGAGGTATTGGTTGACGATACTGATATCCCAACTATCAACTGGGAGGGTTACGATCTTGCTGAGACATTCGTGCTTACAGATGCTATGTTCGATGCTGAGGGCAACTTCAAGTCGAATATCAACCTCGATATCGTAGCTAAGGCTCCAATTAAGTCAATCGTTGTTAAGGTTAACTCGGACAACGCTGATTTCCTTGCAGAGTATGGTGCAATTATGGCTACGGAGGAGGATCTTTGTGCTCCTAAGACATCTGCTGCAATCTTGAAGATGATGGGATATCCTACCGATGCTAAGGGTGCAACAGCTACTCGCATCAAGCTCGCAGAGCAGGCAGAGCTTATGAAGCGTTTCGCAGGTACTCACACCTATGAGATTACCGTTGTCGATGATAACGAGGCAAAGGCTACTGCAACGCTTACCGTTAAGTATGGTGAGTTGGTTGATAATGGCCCATCGCTGGTATGGGAGGGCTACAATATCGAAGAGGTTCAGACCTATATTCCTGGTATGACTTGCGATATCTTGGTAACATCTATGACAGGTCTTACAGATCTCTCGGTTAAGATTATCTCTGCTACCCTTACCCCAGAGGAGTTGGCTGCCGTAGGTCTTGCAGGCGAGTTTAGCCTTGTGAACGATACGCAGTTCTTCGATTCGTTGAAGGGCTTTGGCTTCCCTGTTGGCGATGAGGTGGCTGGTCAGACTGACCTCAAACTCAGCATTACAACGTTCCTCTCTATTTTGAATAGTTTTGGTGCTGGTGATCACAATTTCGAGATTACTGCAACAGATGCAGCTGGTTCGATAACTCGTACCGTAATGTTGCATTTCGAGTAACATAAAGCATAATTATTAACTTTAAGGAGATTATGTCTATTATGAAAAAGATATTAGCTTTGTTGAGCTTGGTGCTTGTTGTGGTATCGTGCTCAAAGGATATAGATACGAGCTTCGAGTTGGCTGCAAATGAGGGCGTTGCTAAGTTTGGTGTAGCGTTCCAGGCAAATATTGCAGACGACCAGGCTGTTACGGTTAAGATTTATAAGGTTGTAGCTGGCGAGGAGCAGCTCGTACGCCGCTATACCTCTGTTGCCGATATTCCCGAAAACCTCGTGTTGCTCTATGGCGATTACGTTGCTAAGGTACAGGTTGGCGAGAAGCGTGTAGCGTCGTTTACTGAGCGTTACTTCTATGGTGAGCAGGCGTTCACTATCGACGAGGCGAGCAAGAGCACTCCTGTCGAGGTTGAGGTAGAGTGTAACATCGTATCGACGTTGGTATGCGTAGAGTACGATTCGACGGTATTCGAGAAACTCAACGATGGTTTCTTCACAACTGTAGCTGTTGGTGATACCTACGATGCTGCGGCTATTGCTTCGGGCGATATCCACTCGTTGACATATACCGAGACTAAGAATGGTTTCTTTGTTCTTCCAGAGAACTATACATCGCTTGTTTGGCACTTCGAGGGTACACATCCTGCGGAGGGTAAAATCGTGAAGGAGGCTGTTATCGCCGATGTTAAGCCTGCGGTGAAGTACACAATTCGTTTGAAGTACTCGAAGGATGCTCCTGGTGGTTTGGTTATCGAGGCTACGGTGGACGATAGCATCGAGGTATGGGAAGATGTGCTTATATTCAGCCCAGATCCTACGATTGTCGGCGTTGGCTTCAATCTCAACGATACACAGATGGCAGTGGCAGCAAACCACACCTATCAGGTTGCCTCAATGGCAAAGATTGACAACCTTAGCATCAACATCGATGGCACAGCCTACGACTTGCTATCTGGCACAACCTACGATGGTATCACGGTTGAGGCTACCGACGAGATGAACTATAAGGTAACTCTCAGCGAGGCTCTCTTTGCAAAGGTTGCAGCTGGTAAGAAGAGTGTAGTCTTCACGGTTGGTGATGTTGATGGTGGTAAGCTTACTAAGGAGGTTGCTTATGTTGTTCAGGGTCTTGTGCAGATGACAACTGCCGACTATGACTTCTGGTATGGCAATGCTAAGGTAAGTGCTATTATTTGCAACGAGACGAGCGACGTTAAGATTGCTTATCGAGTGAATGGTGGTGAGTGGACCGAGCTTGCAGCAAAGTATAATAGCGACTATACCTACACTGCAAATATGCCTCTAAGCGGTGAGAATACAAAGTTCGAGTATAAGTTGATTGTCGATGGCGCAGACTATGGCACATCGTATAGCATTACTACACCTACGGGTGTTCAGCTTCCTAACGGCGATTTTGAGTCGTGGAACGATAGCAAAACGCCAGGCGGTCTTTGGAGCTCTGGTAATAACTCCTTTACCACACTGTTGAAGCAGTCTTCTGATACTCATGGTGGCTCGTATAGTGCAAATCTTGTAGCTATGGCGGCAGTGGGTAAGTTCGCGGCAGGTAATCTATTTACCGGAAGTTTCGAGCTAAATATGTCAACAATGAGCGGTAAGGTTACCTTTGGTAAGGATTTCACTTATAACATTCGTCCTCGCTCGGTAACATTCTGGATGAAGAATAATCAGGGCGATATCACACACGGTAGTAAGGTGAGTGGTAAGGACCCATATTCGGCGATGGTGCTCATTACCGATGGTACTACATATACCGTTGATACCACTAATGAATCAAGCTTCCTTACTGCTGATAACCTCAAGGATAAGCCAGGTATGATTGCCTATGGTTACCTCTCTGATACCGATTCAAACGGAGACTGGGTTCAGAAGACCATTGAACTTACCTATGTTGATAACTGGCAGAGTATGACTCCAAGGAAGATCTCTGTATCGTTCTCAACATCTGCATATGGCGACTACTTCTGTGGTTCTACTGACTCGTGGATGTATGTCGATGATATTAAGCTCAACTATTAGTAAAAAAACAGTGGGGTAGTGGCGATTGATTGCCACTACCTCACCCCCATTTTTCAATGAAGAAATTATACACACTTCTGTTGCTTGTTGTGCTTAGCTTCACGGCAACCGCCCAGCAGACAACAGATACAAAGATTGCAACGAGCAACGAGGCTAAGGCGGCTGATGTAAAGGCGGCGGCTGATGCTAAGGTTGTGGCTGAGGTCGCAACTGAGGGTGCCACTGCCACCGAGGTTACGCCTGATGCTGGACGTAAAGGTCGAGGTATTGCTACGAAGGATGAGTTTGTTGCTCGTGGTCAGTGGACTATCGGTGGCAGCGCATCGTACTCGGTGCACCGCAACCAGGACTTCAAACTGCTCGTTATTGACAATATCAATTCGGAGGGTTATACCTTTAAGGTTAGTCCGATGATTGCCTTTGCGCCTTGCAAAAATATGTCGGTCGGAGTCCGCTTTGGTTATGCTCGTACGATGTTGTCGTTGGATAGCGCATCACTGAGTTTTGGTGAGGGTGATTCGGGCGTAAATATTGATGTTGATATGTTCCACCAGATTAAGCATACCTATACAGGTACGCTCTTTTGGCGACCATACATTCCACTTGGCCACTCTAAGCGTTTTGCGCTCTTCGCTGAGGTTCAGCTGAACCTCAGTGGTTCGCAAGCTAAGAACGTTATGGATAATGGTATGGTGGATATCTATCCCGACTATCGTGGCTCGTATGTTGAGACCTTTGGTGCATCTATTGGTGTGCAGCCAGGTATTATGGCGTTCCTGACCAATACCATAGCCTTTGAGGTCTCGGTTGGAATGTTTAATGTCGGTTATGACCGCATCACTCAGATTCGCAATCAGGTCGATTCGGGCACTACCGATGCTGCGGATGTTAACTTTAAGGTCAACCTCTTGGATATTGGCTTTGGCGTATCGTTTTACCTTTAATAGATCAGCACTATGAAGAGATATATACTACTTATGGCGGCTGCGACGTTAATGGTTTTCGCGGTAAATGCCCAGGAGACAAAGAGTGTGGCGGATACAACAGCATTGAGTGCTAAGCCTGTTTCGGAGCAGATGGTGGCAATTGCTGCTGACGCAACAAAAGAGAGTCGAGCAGTGCAAACTGCTGTCGTTGATAGCACAAAGGTTGCAACCAATCAACATCCAGCAATATTGGATAATGAGACAAGAGCAAAGCGTCAGCGAGTTGATAGAAACGTGCGCAAGACAGTTTCGGTAAATCGTGGAGAGTTTATTATTGGTCTCTCGGCGTCGTATGGCACGTTGGATGCAACTGATGCAGACTTCATGTTGCTCCTCGACGATATTAACATTGGCTTGAAGCGTTTTACGGTGAGTCCATCGCTTGCATATGCCTATCGCAATAATTGCGCAATTGGTTTGCGTGTAGGCTATGAGCAGACACACGGAAACTTAGGAAATGTAGCCCTTGACCTCGGCGCGGCGGCTGATTTGTCTTTCGCCCTGTCGAATCTGGATGTGAAGAACGAGAGTCTTAATTGTGCCCTCTTCCATCGCAACTATTTGGCATTTGATAGACGTGGTATCTTTGGAGCAATCCTTGAAACGGAACTTAGAGTGAAGAGTGGTAGTACCACTATGACTACGGGTATCGGTGAGGAGGCTCACAGCTCGGTTAGCAACAACCTATCGGCTAAGCTAAGCCTCAATCCGGGTCTTTCGGTCTATATATTTCCACAGGTTTGCCTGTCTGTAACGGTGGGTATTGGTGGCCTCTACTACAACAATGTGCGTCAGTACGATGCAGTAAACGTAGAGACTGGTAGCCGCGACCGTATGGGTTTGAACTTCAAACTGAACTTGGAGGATATACGCCTTGGTGTCAACATCCACTTGTGGAATAATAAGAAGAGATAAGCTATGAGAAGAGTCTATAAATATATGGTAATGGCACTCTTGGCAGTTGCCACGATTAGCTGCGTCGAGAATGATGTGCCATATCCTGTTGTTAAGCTCGATATCCTCTCGTTGGAGGCTGATGGTATGAAGGGCCCGGTTGCTATTGATGCCGATGCACATACCGTCAAGATGGAGCTTGAGGAGCAAACAGATATCCGTGAGGTAAACATCACTTCGGTTGAGTTTACCGAGGGAGCGGAGGCGAGTGTCGAGTTCCCAGGGGTCTTCGATATGCGTAATCCGCTATATGTTACACTGTCGATGTATCAAACCTTTGAGTGGACAATTACTGCTTCGCAGAATATCGAACGATACTTTACGATTGAAGGACAGATTGGCGAGTCGGTTATCGACCCTATTGGCCATATCGTTACGGCATACGTGCCTAAGGATTTTGACCTTAACAACGTAGTGGTAACATCTGCTAAGTTCGGTCCAAAGGAGGTAACAACCTATACCCCTGATCCACTCACGCTCACATCGTTCGACGATACTGTGCGCAATGTTATGGTGCGTTACCACGGTGATATCGAGGAGCGCTGGACAATCTTCGTTGTGCCTACCGATGTTGAGGTGGAGTTTAGCTCTGTTGATGCGTGGGCTAAGCGCATCTGGCTCAGTGCAAATGGTCGTAGCGATGCCGAGCGTGGTTTCCGCTATCGTAAGGTTGGCTCTGAGGAGTGGATTGAGG
>X3_Alpine_Chamois__coassemble_23_pt1 | contig 14750 bp, 15 predicted proteins | sample X3_Alpine_Chamois__metabat2_high_PE_002 | metagenome-assembled genome bin X3_Alpine_Chamois | reverse complement strand
GCCTGCCGCTAGCGTTCATCCTGAGCCAGGATCAAACTCTCCATTGTAAAAAATTATAATGTATTGTTAGAGTCCTGACTGTTTCATCTTCCTAAAAGGAAATTGACAGATAAATACTACACTTTTCTCTCAATATAAAAACCAGTAAATCAAAGAACCATTTTTAAGTCCACTTTCAAACCTCATTTTTTTTGAGGTGGGAAAGTGGTGCAAAGGTAAGAACTATTTTTGAAACTACCAAATTTTTTTGGTAACTTTTTTTTCAAAAATTTTTTCTAAGAACCTTTTTGCTCGTTCGCTACATTTTAAGAGCGAAAAGCGAGTGCAAAGATAAGGCAAGTTTTTCAAACCACCAAATTTTTTGGCAACTTTTTTCAAAAAACTTTTAAGAACCCTCTCTCTAACGCGCTCAAACGTCGTTTTCATCTGATTGCGGGTGCAAAGGTAGTGCTTTATTTTTATTATCCAAACAATTTTAGAACTTTTTTTATCATTATTTTGGCTTGTTTACGATACTATGCGTTATATCAGAGAGTTACAGATGGAAAAAAATTTAGGGACTTATCACCCTTTATATATATAAATATAGGTATAGCCATTTTAGGCGCTACCACCCTACTATCGCACCATAGGAGTATGTGGATAAAATAGAACTGGCGGGCGAATAGAACTCCGCCCACCAGCTACAAAATGATTGGTTCTGATGATAAGTTATACTATCTGCGAGGCTTAATATCAAGCTTCACAGGCTTAATCATATTCTCAGGGAGGAGAATTGTATCGAGCTCCTCCTTAGTAAGGATACCGTGTTCAAGAACGAGATCGTAAACACGACCACCAGTTGCCATAGCCTCCTTTGCAATCTTAGTAGAGTTCTTATAACCGATGATTGGGTTAAGAGCTGTTACAACACCAAAGCTATCCTGAACGTACTTGCGGCACTGCTCCTCGTTAGCTGTGATGCCATCGACGCAATTAACACGCAAAGTATCGAAACCGTTCATCATAATCTCGGCAGACTCGAAGCAGCACTGTGCCATTGTAGGCTCCATTGCGTTAAGCTCCATCTGTGCCTCCTGAGCACACATAGCAACGCAAGCGTCGTTACCGATAACCTTATAGCAAATCTGATTCATAACCTCAGGAATCACAGGATTAACCTTACCTGGCATAATTGAAGAACCTGGCTGACGTGCTGGAAGGTCAAACTCATGAAGACCGCAACGTGGACCAGAAGCCAAGAGACGAAGGTCGTTACAAATCTTGTTCAACTTAACAGCAACACGACGCAAAGCTGATGAGTAGCCTACCATACAAGTGGTATCTGATGTAGCAGCTACAAGATCCTCAGCGAGCTTAATGTCCCAACCTGTAATCTTGCGCAAAGCAGCAATACACTTCTCAGAGTACTCAGGCTCAGAACAGATACCCGTACCAATAGCCGTAGCACCCATATTTACTGTAAGGAACTCCTCAGCAGCAAAATCAAGATTCTTCTTCTCCTCGCGCAAAATCTGAGCAAAAGCACCAAAGGTCTGACCAAGAGTCATAGGCACAGCATCCTCAAGCTGTGTACGACCCATCTTCAATATATGAGCAAACTCCTTAGCCTTCTTAGCGAATGACTCGATAAGGGCATCGTAGTGCTTCATAAAGATCTGGTGTGTAGCGTAGAGACCGAGGTGGATACCGCAAGGATAAGCATCGTTTGTTGACTGCGAGCAGTTAACATGGTCGTTAGGTGAACAATACTGATACTCGCCAGCCTCGTGGCCCATAATCTGCAAAGCGCGGTTTGCAATAACCTCGTTAGCATTCATATTGGTAGTAGTACCAGCACCACCCTGAATCATATCGCAAGGGAACTGGTCGTGGTGCTGTCCCTCCATTATCTCCTTACAAGCCTTAGAGATACCATCGTACTGAGCATCTGTCAAGAGGCCGAGCTGATAGTTAGCCTCAGCAGCACCGAGCTTGGTGATTGCAAGACCATTAATGAACAATGGGTAGTCTGAGAGGTGGAAGCGGCTGATTGGGAAGTTCTCAATACCGCGCAATGTCTGAACACCATAAAGAGCCTCAACGGGAACCTGCATCTCACCGATAAGATCGCTCTCAACACGAGTTTTTCCTGAATACTTAGTCATAGTTTTTTAGTTGGTTTATTTATTTGTGTTTTGTGTCTTATGTCATAATGCCTGAAACATTATGCTAAGATAGCGTTTTTTTACGAATCGACAAAGTTTTTAGCACATTTTTGGCACACCCAGAGGCTTTTTGCCGCAATCGTGAATAATAAATATGATATCCAATAGAACGATACCCTAAAATTTCGAGGACTATCGGCGATTTGACACAAATTGTCAATCAGCCAAAATACCTTTGCGCTACGAACAATAAAATGAGTGTAATGACACAAAAGATGGGACGTACAGCCTAAAAGTATAGGGCATAACAGAGACGACAAAGAACGAGTAAAGAACGAGTATAACATATAAATATCGATTTCAAGCGTATGGAACTAAACATCAAACTATCGATTAACAAGAGACCAGAGTATCTGCATAACACCTTCATCCTCAGATGGAATCCAGCAATATCGTCATACACGATGGGCCGTCTCGACTCAGATATGGAGGAGTGGGCAGATGGTTATTGGAGCGATGACTTCGATTGGAGTATTCACGAGTGGCAGAGTGCGCATAAGGGCGACCGCTTCTTTATGCTGCGTGTGGGAGAGGGTAACACCGGACTCTTTGCTGCGGGGCGTTTCACTACCGAGCCATACAAGAGCGATGATTGGTCGGGCAAGGGGCGTGAGGTGTACTATATGGGAATGGAGTTTGAGACGATATTCCACCCCGAACGCACCGAGATAATAACAAGTGAGGAACTTCGAGGCGAACTCCCGAACATCAACTGGTATAATGGACACTCTGGTGAGATGCTCGACAAAGAGAGTGCCGAGCGTTTGGAGATTATATGGCGAGACTTCGTAGGTCGCAACAAGGCGATATACCTGCCACGTGCCGTGAAGAACGACAATTACGACTCTCGCTCCGACATCGACAAGGCGATAGAGTTGGCATCGAAGGCACACGCCGCAGACTACGACCTTGACGGTAACCCAACAATTCTGCATCCGCTCGCCGTAGGTATGATGGGTAAAAACGACACGGAACGTATCGTGGGTTTTCTGCACGATGTTGTGGAGGATACAAAGTACACCTTTGAGGACTTGGAGGAAGAGGGTTTTTCGGAGGAGGTTATCGCAGCTCTGCGCCTACTAACCCACGACAAGGCAACACCATATATGGAGTATGTCGAGCGCATATGCCTATCAGGCAACATTACGGCGATACACGTAAAGTGCAACGATTTACGCCACAACTTAGCACGCGGCAAGGAGGGCGGACACACCTGCTTTGTCGAAAAGCACACCAAGGCTCTTGCCTACATAGAGGCATATTGTGCATCACATAACATTTAGCGCATTATGACTCCATACCAACTATTTCGCAATTTTCTACGCGAAGAGGGTTGCGAGGCGGCATTCGACAGAGCCTTCTATCTGCACAACGACTACACCCAACTCGACGAGTCGTTGTGGGAGGCAAGCGACGCTTCGGCGATAATCGGCCACGCCTTCAACTGGTCGGCAACACCCGAGGGTCGGGACTTCTGGTTAGAGAAGGATAGAAGGTGGTTTAGGCTGCTACGTATGGCGGAGATAAGATAGAAGAATAATTCAAAACATAGAACTATGATAGCCAAAATAATCTTTTACATCATCATCTTCGTTGGCATTGGTACCAATATGATTAGCTATATACTTGGTGGCAACCAAAAATGGGGAGAGTAGGGCTCATTGGTCAAAATTAGTAGATAAATGCGGGTATTTGCCCACGCCTTCGACTGGAACGCAACACCAGAGGGACGAGAATATTGGCTGAACATAGATAAAATGTGGAACAATGTAGTAAAGTATAGTTATGGGAACAATTAAGGTATTAGGACAGGGAGAGATGAAGTTTACTCCCGATGTAACAAGAGTAACGGTGGAGATTGATGCGCTCCACTCAACCTATCAAGAGGCATTTGAGGCTGGTGCAAAAAACACAAACCACATTAAAGATATCCTTGCCGAGCACGGCTTTGATAGAGATATTGCCAAGACCTCGAGTTTTGACGTCAGTATGCACCGAGTGCATAAAAAGGTTGAGCGTGGCGAATGGCAGTGGGTTGTTAAGGGCTACAACATTAAACAGACATTCATCATAGAACTCGAAATGGGTTGCCCACAACTAACTGCACTCCTCGACCAAATAGGCAGAGAGATGGTTGGTGTTGAGATTGAATTAGGTTTTGCGGTTAGCGACACGGACTCCGCCAGATTGAAGGTTATCGAGACTGCAGTTAAGGATGCGCAAAGAAAGGCAGAGGTTATGGCTAATGCGCTGGGTAAAAAACTCGGAGATGTGTCAGGTGTTCGTTATGGCAATCTGGATGAGGACTATTACAATGGTCGAGTGTACGACCAATGTCTTGCAAGCCCAGGTAGTATGTGCGAGGCTGCCCCGATGGATTTAACTCCAGCCGATTTAAGTGGTTGCGCAAATGTAGAGGTTGTGTGGAACTTATTGTAGTCAGTTATGTTGGGACATATTTTTTGAGGTAATTTTCACCATAGGTATAGTGAGCCTACAAACTCAAAACAATTTACGACTGAGCCCCAATAACCCCAAATAAGCAGTAAGCCAATAAGGACTCACTGTGGACACCGAGCCCACCCTCTTTAATCACTATGAATACGTGTACTATGATACGAAAAAAAGTAAGCGGTAGTCTAACAAGACTACCGCTTTGTGACTCCGCCAGGATTCAAACCTGGAACCGCTTGATCCGTAGTCAAGTACTCTATTCAGTTGAGCTACGGAGCCATTACTTTGCTTTTGCGAGTGCAAATGTACGACAAATATTTTATCTGTGCAAATATTTTTGAAACTTTTTTCAAAAAAAAGCGACGGCAAAATACCGTCGCTCTCTTTATCCGCTGTTAACCAATGGTTTACTTGATATGCTCAGCAAGGATTACTTCAATCTCTTCACCACGAAGATTCTTAGCTACAATCTTTCCTTCGGGTGAGAAGAGGAAGTTTGTTGGAATTGACTGTACGTTATAGGTCGTAGCTGCTGGGCACTCGTTGCCCTCATAGCCCCATACGTTAACCCAAGTCATATTGTTATCCTCGACAAACTTGCTCCACCTATCCTCGCTACCTGGACGGTCGAGGGTGATGCCGTAAATCTCCAAGCCCTTAGGTGCAAACTTCTCATAGGCAGCCACAAGGTGAGGAATCTCGCCACGGCAAGGGCCACACCATGTTGCCCAGAAGTCAACGAGCACCCACTTGCCACTTGCGCAGAGCTCCGAAATGGATTTGTCCTCACCAGCTGCATTTTTGAGGGTGATGTCAACGAGTTCAGCACCAATCTCAGCATTCTTTGCATTTGCACACATCACGCGAAGATCGTTGAGCGTAGGCTGGTTCTGCAATGGCTCTGCGATAGTTGTCATAAGCTCCTCAACCTGCTTAGGCTCAGCAAACTGAGCATATACGCCAAGAAGCTCTACGCCTGCAAGGTTATCCTTGTTCTGCTCTACGAGACCTGCGATGTAGGCTACAAGCTCAGCAATAAGCTGCTCATACTCCTCCTCGGTCTGTACATTGCTAACCTCTGCGTACTTAGCACGTATGCCCTCCATAGCCGCAGTCATAGCGTCCTGAGCCTTAGAACCCGTGATGGTTCTCTTACCCTCGGCCTCAGCAGTAAGTGTCATAGGCTCACCTTCGAACATTAGTGAATAGGCTGGCTTGCCGTTAATGGCAACCTCGATAAACTGGTTGGCCTCTGCCAAGATTTCGAGTGAGAAGCTCTTAGTATCGTCGAGGATAGCAGTAGCAAGCACCTCATCGTTGAGTTTAAGTTCCACGTTATCTCCTGCATTGATACGCTCGTCAGCCGCAAGATTACCGCTAATTGATACAGGCTTGTTGCCCGTGCCACAAGCAACAAGCATTGCGGTGGCAAGAATTGCAAAAATTTTCTTCATAAGTCTATAATTAAATTTAGTTATCTTTGTTATCGTTATCTTTAACGTGTGGAGCATATCATATAGTCTGTCGTATTCCCATTTTTTTGCATAACTCAAATTCTGGGATTTTATGAACCGCCTACTCCACGTTGTTATCCCCCTGCACTCACCTATATTTCTTCACTCTCTCGGGGTTCGATGCCACAAACTTCTCCCACGACGAGCTACCCTTACGAGCCTTGCTGTCGCCACCCAGACCCTTGCGCTTATCTCCTGCCGTAGCGCGTGTCAGTGGGTTAGATGTCGAGAACCAGTGGCATAGTGCCACAGCCATACCATCTGTTGCATCGAGCTTTCGTGGTTTATAGTCGATGCCGAGTATTGAGTTTATCATCGTTGCCACTTGCTGCTTCGATGCCTGTCCTCGTCCGGTTATGGCCTGCTTGATGCGCGTTGGTGCATACTCCTCAATTACAACATCGGGAAGCGTGCTTAGCACAGCAGCGATTGCTACGCCCTGCGCCCTGCCCAGTTTTAGCATCGACTGCACATTCTCACCGAAGAAGGGCGACTCGAAGGCCACCTCTTGTGGGTTATAGCTCTCGGTAAGAGCCTTCACCCGCTCGAAGATGTAGCGTAGCTTCTGGTGCGCATCACCTATCTTGTGCATATCAATCTCTCCCATAACCACCGCTTGTGGTTTACCAGACACAATCTCTATTATGCCGTAACCCATATAGTTGGTGCCAGGGTCGATACCCATTATGCGCAGCGGACACTCCATCTACTCCTCCTCGACCTTTGCTATACGCTTCTCCAACTCGCGGAGTTTCTGTGCCATATCTGGCAGTTGGCGGAATACGGCAAACGAGCGATGGTACTGCATACCTGGAAGAGCGGGATATCCAAAACGTATCTCGTCGTCGCCCACAGCCTTGTCTATACCCGACTTTGAGCCAATCTTGACACGGTTGCCGATGGTTACATGGTCGGCAACACCCACTTGTCCTGCAACAAAGCAGTTGCTACCCACCTTCGATGTTCCAGCAATGCCCACCTGTGCCGACATAACGGTGTTAGCACCAATCTCGACGTTGTGGCCAATCTGAATGAGGTTATCGAGCTTTACGCCCTGACGGATTATCGTAGTGTCGGTCTTAGCGCGGTCGATACAGGTATTTGCACCGAGCTCTACGTTATCTTCGATTACCACGTTGCCGAGCTGTGGAATCTTTGCAAATGTGCCATCCTCACGTGGTGCGAAGCCGAAGCCGTCGGCACCAATCACCACGCCAGAGTGGATTATACAGTTCTTGCCGATGACCGTACCTTCGTAGATTTTTACACCTGGGTATATCTTCGTACCCTCGCCAATCGTTACATTGTCGCCAACGTAGCACTGAGGGTAGAGCTGTACATTGTCGCCGAGCTTTGCGCCACGCTCCACAACCGTGAAGTCGCCAACGTAGCAGTTCTCACCGAGCGTAGCCTCCTCGCTTATCGAAGCGAGCTTAGAGATTCCCGTCTTACGTGGGCGTGAGGCATTATACATCTCCAAAAGGTTGAGTACACATTCGCCAACGTTAGCTACCTTGATGAGGGTTGTGCGCACCTCTTTCTTAGGCTCAAACGAGTTGTCCACCAAGACGATAGATGCATTGGTGGTATATATGAACTCTTCGTACTTCGGATTAGTAAGATAAGCGAGCGAACCCTGCTTGCCTCCATCAATTGAGGATACGGTGCTCACCGTTGCGTCCTTGTCGCCGACGATTGTACCTCCTAAGAGGGCGGCGATCATCTCTGCTGTAAATTGCATCTTAGTATAAAGTGTGTTTAGTGTTTGTTATCGCTCTAAAAACTCTTCGAGCCTAATACCTTCGGGTAATAGATGCTCGGTGTTGTGCCCAAAGGCGTGAAGTTCACGCACCAGCGACGAGGAGATATGCTCCACCTCGGCTGGGGCTATGATGACTATGGTATGTAGGTCGTTGAATATCTGATGATTTGCGTGGTCCATAGTGCGCTCATAGTCAAAGTCTTGTGCATTGCGTGCACTGCGGATAATGGTTGAAGCCCCCACTCGTCGAGCCTCATCGCCAGTGAGTGTGGTATAGGTCGTAACCTCCACGCGTCTATCGTTCTGATACAGTCTTTCAACAAGCTCTTTGCGGGCATCTACGCTTAGTAACGAGCGTTTAGCGGTGTTGTAGCCAATGGCTATAACAACACGGTCGAAGATGCGTAGTGCCCCCTCGACAATCGCCTGATGACCACGTGTGAATGGGTCAAAAGATCCTGGAAATATCGCAACTCTCTCCATATATAAAGTCTATATCAAAGTACAAATATACAAAAAAAAGTTAAATGATAGTCATTCACCCATCAAAAGTGCAGATAATGAGCCTTGTTACGAATATTTTAGCCTATAAAACAAGCGAGGCTGACCTTTCGGTCAGCCTCGTTAATGGTATTAGTATCGGAATTATAGCCACTTCATAAACTTGAAGAACCAGAATGTAAGTCCAGAGACTATGAGCATAAGGCCTATCGCCCATAGGTAGCCATACTCCCACTCCAATTCGGGCATAAACTTAAAGTTCATACCATACATACTCGCCACGAGCGTAGCGGGCATAAAGATTACTGCCGCCACCGAGAATATCTTGACAATCTCGTTCTGCTCGATATTAATAAGACCGAGTGCAGCATCCTGGATATAGTCGAGACGCTGGAAACTGAAATCGGCGTGGCTGATAAGCGAGTTAACGTCTTTGAGCATCAGCTGCAAACGTGGATAGATATCGTTAGGGAAACGCTCCGAACGCAAAATTGAAGATAGCACACGTTGGCGGTCGAAGATATTCTCTCGTAGCAACATCGTATTCTCCTGCAAAGCGTTGATGCGGTACAATACCTCCTTATCAATCTTCGAACCTCCGCTAATCTCCTTGCTTACAGCAGCAACCTGCTTACCCACCATCTCCACAAGGTCGGCATCATAGTCGATGCGCACCTCTAACAACGAGATGAGAATATGATAACCCGTAGAGTAGCTACGGTAGTTCATCTGCAACCTCTTCTCCGCCTCACGGAATGTGCGGAACTCTGCCTGACGCATAGAGACGAGCACACCCTCGTTCGAGATGATGAACGATACGGGCTCAACGGTAAAGCTCTCACCCTGAGGTACAAAGAAGTTCGAGTTCGAGATAATTGCATTCTCAGTCTCCGAATATTTTGATGTTGACTCAATCTCCTCGACCTGTTGCTTTGTCTGCAAACTAATCTCCATAAAGTTCTCCACGGCCTTTTGTTCCTTGATTGATGGCTCCAAAAGGTCGATCCAGAGAATATCGTCGAGGCCGAGCTCGTCGAAAAGGTCGGGATCGGCATTGCGAATGATTTTGTTGTATTGCTTAAGATAGATTGTGATCATATCTCCTCCAAAAGTTTTATTCTTTGCTATTCAACTTTGCCCCATTTAGGGTCTTTTTGAGGCGGAATACAATAAAACGCCTCAGCGGTCGGAGGTGAGAAGTCGCACGACAGCGTGCCGAACGACCTCTTTAATAGGATCGAGGGGTTATCCTAAGTCCTGCATCCCAGAACTTTTTGAGTGCCTTGTGTTTCTCTTCGTCGAGGATGAAGTCTATGTTGCGTGTTAGATATTCGTACGCCGTTAGGCCATTGTCCGCACCCATATATTTTGACTCGGCAACAGCCTCCCAGATATGCTCAACACCGAATGTTAGTGAGTGTTGCAGGGCGTCGGTAATCTCGTACGACACACCTTTACGTGCCACCCACACGGCAAATGCAAATGGCAACGATGTTACCTCTCTCCACTCGATAGCCAAGTCATAGACGTAACGGAACTTACCCTCATAGCCAAATACCTTGTCGCCAATAAGCAGAAAGGCATCGCCTGCCTGAGGGTTGTCAACTACCGCATAATTGTCCATATGCAACCACTCTGGTGCTATGTGCCACTTCTTGGCTGCCAGATAGCCACAGAGCTGTACAGAGGTGCGTGAGTGAGCATCGAGCCATATACGCTTAACTGTCGTTATAGGCTCATTCGACATCACCGTAACGGTGCGTACGGCACCAACTGCACCAATGCAGTAGTCGGTTACGATATTCGTATTTTTTAGCTCGGGAACAACAGCAACGGGGAGTAGTGCAATATCTGCTCTACCCTCTATGTAGTTCTTTGCACAATCGGCAGGAGGAGCTAATAGGAGATCTGCTCGCAGGCTATCTGCGTGCTGGAGTCCATAGACGAATGGTATCGTATTGAGATACGATACGGCTGTTATTTTTGGAATGATAGCCATCGTCCATACTTCTCCTCCTATTAGTTAAACATCGTGTGAGCCACGCGCGAGTTATTCACACCGCAGAGCTTAGCCATAATCGTAGCCCACAATATCAGTGCAAAATTAGTATAAAAAAACGACTTCGCCAAACTATTCGTAAAAAAACTCTCTTCTGACACCCCATTATAAATTAAGAGGGCATCTAACATCTGCTGTTAAATGCCCTCGAAATATTAGTTGTAGGTGTTATTTGATAGTACTTACGGTTGAAAGTCTATTTTCGTCATACACAACACTACCACGTGTTGTTGCATAACTCATACCATCACCATCCTTAAATACTCGGAACACACCCTCATTCATTAGTATTCCATCTGGGTCTGGACCCTTCTCAACCATTACAAATGCATAGTGCAGATTCTTGATACCTGATGAGGTCTTAGTACCAGAGATTACCAAAGCTTCTTTTATATATATGTCATAAGCCTCTCCGACAGTATTAAAGAATGCTGTAAAATTATTGCCACTACCTGAGATAAATGCACCTTTACCCTCAGCTACTGAGTTACCAGATGTACTCTCCTCGTAGTAATCTAATGTATTCTTCTTTGTATTCTGGTTAGAGAATTCTACATAGCATGAAGCAACTTCGTATCCTGGATAGTATGAGTCTCCACCTACATAATCCTCACAATAAACAGTTGTGCATGGATCCATAAAATAAGTCCCCTCAACATTAGGAGGATTAACACCATTATATATTGTAATATAGTCGTCGAGTTTTACCAAAATATCTGATGGTACGACCACTTCCAAACGCTCCTCCTCAGGAATTTCGGCTGTCGATGCCGTAGTCTTGTACAACTCTTGCTTGCCATTGTTGAAGGTAACGAGTGTACAAAGAGTGTAGTTCGTGTCGCTTGTCAGATTGTCATATACATACGTAACGCCACCATTGTTAATTTTTGCAAGACCTTCACTATCCTCCTCGGCTGTAAGATGTTGTTTGATAACAGTGTCGCTAACATCTGTAAGTGCAGATGTAGTGAAGAGTCCATATTGAACACGTTTTACACTTGTACCCTCCCAGTAAACAAATAGTGAGTCATAATCGTGATAACCCTGATTCTCATACTCCTTCGTTGAGTAGAGTTGCTGCGTAAAGTCATTGCTTACTGGTGCAGCCTCGGTCTTGTGAGTCGTCTTCACAAACTTTGTATCGCCATTCTTATATGTTACCTGAGTACACAAAGTATAGCTTGTAGAGCCCTCCAAGTCGTAGAAATATATGTCTTCTACACCACCATTATTAATCTTGTTAAGCAAATCGCTATTATCCAACTCTTTTAGCACACTGATAATCTCAGAATCGCTATATCCTGTAAAAACAGATGACTCAGCAATGCCATATTTCAAGCTTACAATATTCTCACCAGCCCATCTAACATAGATAGAGTTGTAGGGATATAGGTTCTCCTTTTCATTGGTCTTAGAGTAGAGCTCCTGCTCGAACCAGTTGTTTGGCTCCTCCTCTTCGGTGTTCCAAGGGTTAATAAAGCCGTTGAGTGCAACAATCTTGTCATCCTTAATCTCGAACTCATAAGTGTGCTTTCTGCCCGACTTGAAGTTGGTGTCATTATTCAGCGAAAGGGTAATCTGCTTGCCATTCAACGAAACGGTCATAAAGGTGTCGTCAGCCGATACGTTCTGAGGAACGATGATAGCGTGGAAGGTATTGCCCGACTCCTCACCCATCACGATATTCTCGCGGTTGCCCTTAGCTTGGTAGGTGTTGGCATTGATATCTACATCGCACGAAGTATATACATCGTTAATCTCAACGCTAAGATTCTTACTTGCGAGGTTCTCGCCCTGGAACTTGATGATGATGTTACTCAAACGGTGGCTGAACTCCAAGAGTACAGTCTCGTCTGTCGTAGGCTCGTTGTAGGCTGTGCAGAGGTCGCTGGCGGTGTAGTTAGCATAGTTGCTCTGGTCGTTCTTCACGGTGAAGGTGTACTTGCTCGATGCAGAGTAAGAGTATGGGTAGATGGCAAAGTATGCCAAGCCCTCCTCGTATGTCTCGTCGAAAGCGATACTCTTAGAGTCGGCTGCGAACTTCGAGCCGTCGTAGATATACTTCACGTTGTCGGCATAGTTTCCCGAAGCCTCCAACTTGATGTTTGCCGATGGCTCAACAGCAAATACGCTGATGGCATCGTCTGCCTCGAAAGATGTTTCGGTTGCACGTGTCGCCTGGTTGATGAAAGCCTTGAAGCGCACCTCGGTATCTTCTACCTCCACAGGCTTGTCAATCTCTTGTAAAGGCTCGGAACAAGCGGTCATCATACCGCACAAAAGCAATAAGAAAAGATTTAACTTTTTCATAATATAGTGTTTTTATTAATTTTACTTGTTATAACTGAAAATACTCCACTTAGGCTCGTCGCTCAAGCCCATCGAAAGAGCGCGGCTCGATGTCTTGTAGCTCATATCATCGGTGTAAATGCGGAATGTGCCTATCTCCATAAGCTCTCCTTCAACATCATTTCTCTTGTCAACCATAATGGCTGCAAAGTATAAATTCTTGATGCCGCTTGATGTCCATGTACCTGAAATCACAAGGGCGGACTTCATATATATATCACCATCTTCGCCCTCGGTATTGAAATATGCCGTAAAGTCATTCCCGCTACCTGAGATAAATGCTCCCTTGCCTTCAAGCCACTGATCCCAATCGTCATACTGGTATATATCCAAAGTGTTGTTCTTGGTGTTTTGATTCGAGAATCTCAAATAGATAGGAAGCACCTCATCGCCAGGATCGTAGCCAAAATCCGAGCAATAAACCGTAATAAGTGGCTCAGCATAGTACGTGCCCTCGATAATTGGAGGATTAATACCTCTGTTAATTGGCATATAGTCATCAACATCTGCAAGAATATCTGGTGGAACAACCTCCTCTAAGCGGTCATCCCTATTCTCCCAAGGGTTGAGTTTACCGTTGATTTCGGTGATGCTGTCGTCAGTAACTTTCAACTCAAATACCACCTCGTAGCCCGACTTGAACTCTATGTCGCGAGCCAAGGTTAGCTCATACTCTGTACCATTCATCGTAACGGTCATAAACACTTCATCGGCATAACGACGCTGTGGGGCAACAATTGCCATAAAGTTGTTATCCGTCTGCTCGTACATCTCAACACTCTGCTTCGAGCCTGTGCCGAGGAACGTATCGTTGTTGAGGTCGGCACTACAACTAAGAAGCACGTCGTTAAGCTCGGCAACCAACCCCTTGCTTGCGATGTTGTTACCCGTAAATTTAACTACCACGTTGCTCATTCGGTGGAAGAACTCCAACTCTACCGTCTGGCTCGCCGTAGGCTCGTTATAGGCTGTACAGAGGTCGCTGGCTGTGTACTTTGTGTGCGAGCTCTGGTCGCTGTTTGCCACGAATGTAAAGCTGTTGTCAACGCTCGTTGAGTAGGGGTAAACAGCGTAATAGGCATAGCCTACCTTGTTACTATCGCTGATTACAACACCCTTAGTACCAGCCTTGAAGCCATCACTGGCGTAGGTGTACTTTACGTTGTCGGCATAGTTACCCGATGCTTTAAGCTCGTTGGATACCTGCGGATCGACAGCGAATAGGCTGATTGCATCGCCTATCTCGAATGAGGTCTCCGTTGCACGTGTTGTCGAGCCGAAGTGTCCGTTGAATCGAACGCTATTCTGCTCTTCGACCTGCACGTTACCCTCTGGCTCTGTTGAGCACGCAAACGATAGTGCGCTTAAAGCGAGAAATAGTAAAAAATTCCTCTTCATAATAAAAGTATGTTAAAATTAAACTAAATATTCTGGTTTAGCGAGTACCGTAAGCGACGATATAAACGACACTCAGTGGCATCGTCTGTGAGCCACTAAATGTGTTTGTGAGTTGTTCAAGTACGTTAAATCAGATGCCCTAACCCCTCTTCTGTGATACAGAAAGAGGCCTCTTTGGTCAAGTAATCATAACAAAGGTACAAATAGTTTTCGATTCTGCAATACCCTATGTTATATTATTTTAACCAGCCGTTGAATGGTTTTTAAGAATTTTGAATATAAAACTCACTTCGATATATCGTAGGTTGCCTTGTGGCTGCGCATAAAAATATAAAATATTTTGAAGAAGTTATTGCAAGTTCGAGAAAAAGCGTTATCTTTGCCGCCGAATTAATTATTGCAATAAGTTAATTATAACAAAAAGACGAAAATGAAACAGGGTATTCATCCGGAGAATTATCGTTTAGTGGCGTTCAAGGATATGTCGAACGACCACGTGTTTTTGT
>X3_Alpine_Chamois__coassemble_21_pt1 | contig 15248 bp, 10 predicted proteins | sample X3_Alpine_Chamois__metabat2_high_PE_002 | metagenome-assembled genome bin X3_Alpine_Chamois | reverse complement strand
ATTGCATCGGGTGCTGAGGCTGCCATTATCCCCGAGCGTGAGACGGCTATCGACCAGCTTGCCGAGCTTGTTAGTCGAGGTTTCCGCAAAAGCAAGAGTTCGGCGATTGTGTTGGTTGCCGAGAACCCTGCGACGGGGGGAGCTATAGGCTTAGCCGAGAGGGTGAAATCGGAGTTCCCGGAGTATGATGCACGTGTAACGATACTTGGTCATATTCAGCGTGGAGGCTCACCGACAGCCGCCGATAGGATTCTCGCCTCGAAGATGGGCTTGCAGGCGATAAAGGCTCTCGATGAGGGGCAACGCAACGTGATGATAGGTATAAGGAATGGGGAGTTGGTTTATGTCCCATTTTTGAAGGCGACGACGCACAATCGCGATATAGACCAACAAGATTTAGAAGTAATTAAAATTTTATCGATATAGAAGATGGAAAAGAATGCTAACCCAATGATTAAACGTGTTATAGGCGTCGGAAATGCTTTAACTGATATGCTTGTTAATATGCGTGATGACGAGGTTCTGACGCGTTATGAACTTGCTAAGGGTTCGATGAGTTTGGTCGATAGTAAACTTCAAACCGAGATATCAAAGGCGGTGGCGGGATGCCCCTACTCACTATCGCTCGGTGGCTCAGCAGGTAATACGATACGTGCTATGGCACGCCTCGGTACACAGGTGGGTTTCATCGGTAAGGTTGGCGAGGACACAACGGGCGAGTTCTACGAGCAGGCACTGCGCAACATAGGTGTAACGCCCTATATTCTGCACTCGGAGGAGCGTTCGGGTAAGTGTGTGGCTTTGGTGTCGCCCGATGGCGAGCGTACGTTTGTTACCCATCTTGGTGCTGCCTCAGACCTACATAGCGAGGATATTGACCCAGAGGTCTTTGCCGACTACGATTGTCTATATGTCGAGGGTTATTTAGTTCAGGACCACGATCTTATACGCTCGACTATGGAGCGAGCTAAGGCGCGTGGTTTGAAGGTGGCTATCGACCTTGCATCGTTCAATGTTGTTGAGGAGAATCGTGATTTCCTACTCGACTTGGTCGAGCGTTATGTTGATATACTCTTTGCCAACGAGGATGAGGCACGAGCCTTTACGGGTGAGCAAGAGCCAATTGACGCACTGCACAAGATTGGTGCTATGTGCGAACTTGCGGTGGTTAAGATTGGTATGAAGGGTGCGCTTATCAAGCGTGGCGATGAGGAGTTGCAAGTGGGTATAATGGCGGCTGCTAAGCGTGTTGATACTACTGGTGCTGGCGACTTCTACGCCGCAGGCTTCCTCTCGGCACTCTGCGAGGGTCTCGATCTTAGACAGTGTGGAACGCTTGGTGCAATTACTGCGGGTAAGGTTATCGAGGTTGTTGGTACAACTTTCGGCGAGGATGCTTGGCGTGATATCTTCGAGTTGCGAGAGAGGGTGCGTAGCGAGCGTTACCTATTTTAATTAATATATTTGAAACAGAAATAAAACTCGACCTAACGATGGAGATATACTTTATAATAGCCCTTGTAGGCATCATTGCGATGTCGGTGGCAAGCTATGTTGTTGGTAAGCGTAATGGAGGTAAGACTCAGGATGATGCAACTGTTGATGGTTTGCGCCAGCAACTCGAGGAGCAGCGTCAGCAACTTCTTGCTCGGGATGCTCGTATCGAGGGTTATATCGAGGAGGTACGCACGTTGACAGCTGAGCGAGATGTTCAGCGCACCAATGCCGAGAATGCCCTTCGACAATTAGATGAGGCTAAGAGTGAGTGTCGTGAGCAACTCGAAATGCAACGTCAGAGCCTCAAAGAGTCTTACGATAAGCAGCTTGCCGAGATTAAGGAGAGCTCCGAGAAGATGGTGGCATCGCTTCGCGAGATGAATAAGAAGCAGGTTGATGACCAACTTGCCCTTATCAAGGAGCAGATGCGCTCCACATCCGAGGAGGTGTTGAAGGCACGTCAGGCGGAGCTTGGCGAACGCAATGTGGAGCAGGTGTCGAAGATTGTCGATCCGTTGCAGCAGAGCTTAAAGCTTATGCGTGAGGCACTTAACGACTCTAAGGAGAAGCATCAGGAGGCTATGCATCGACTCGATGCTACGATACAGGCGAATATGAAGAATAGCGAGTCGCTGAACGACACGGCGGAGCGTCTTACACGTGCCTTGACAGGCGAAGTTAAGGTGCAGGGTAACTTTGGCGAGTTGAAGCTGCGCCAGCTCCTCGAAGACCTCGGCTTGAAGGATGGCGAGCAGTACTCCTCTCAGGAGCATCTGCGTGATAGCTTGGGTAAGAGGATTAAGGATGATGAGGACCGAGCACTTATCCCCGACTTCATCCTTCACTTCCCTAATAATCGCGATGTCATTGTCGATTCGAAGATGTCGTTTACTGCATATGAACGATATATCAACTCTGAGGATGGTGCTGAGCAGACCATAGCCCTCAAAGAGCATCTGCGTAGCGTGCGTGCTCAGGTCGAGCGTCTTGCGAAGAAGGATTATAGCCGCTATCTGCAAGCGGGATACAATAAACTCAACTTTGTGATAATGTATATCCATACCGAGGGTGCGTTGAACCTCGCCTTGCTCAATGATACTTCGCTGTGGCGTGAGGCTTACGATATGGGCGTCTTGATTCTCGGCCCTCAGACTATGTATATGAACCTGCGTATCCTCGAACTTATGTGGACTCAGGTACGTCAGCTACACAACCAGGAGGATATGATGCGTGCTGCAAACCAGATTATCGAGCGCACGCAGGACTTCGCCGCACGCTTTACGGATGTGGAGACTAAGATGCAGGCTACGGTCAAGAGTATCAACGATTTGAAGATTACTACGGGCGATAGTGGTAGGAGTATCATCACGGCTGCCCGCACGCTGTTGAAGGCAGGAGCTCGCGAGAATAAGAAGAAGCGTAGCATCACCGAACCATCTAACGACGAGCTATTCTTGGATAGCGACACATCGGAGATATTATCGGAGCAGCCACATAACGAGCTAAATGTTGATGGACAATGAAACTATTTTACTATTAGCCGTTGCAGTTCTTGCGTTTGTGGGCTGTAACAATGTTTTCGAGGACGAGGGCAACGCTCGTTTCGAGCAGAACACACTTCCAACCCTTACGGCAGCCTTCGATGGAGCAAACTTTACGGAGGTAGTTATTGGTGATAGCGTAGAATATATTGGCATTGATGCTTTTGCGGAGTGTATTAGATTGAGTGAGGTACATATAAGCGATGTGGCAGCTTGGTGTAATATCGAATATCACACGCAGGGCTCAAATCCTTTGACAATGGTTTTGGGCATAAGATTGGGTTTTAAGAAATATTTTTCATAACTTTGTCCGTTATTTTGTCGTGAAAACGACGTGTAATTTGATTATAAACACTTAAAAATAGGAGAGTTATGTTCGTAGGTTCAAATGTTGAGGGCTATGTAGCTCCACGTATGGAATTGGTTGTTGTAGAGGTTGAGAGAGGTTTTGCGCTATCGAATCTCGAAAACATCGGTGGCGAGAACGAGGAGCAGGATTGGTAGTAGTGGGCAGAAAAGGGTAGAACACAATGAGACGACTTTTATTATTCGCTGTTGCAGTACTCGCGTTTGTAGGCTGCGACAACCTATTTGAGGAGGAGAAGGTATTTGCGCTAAGCGATAACTTGGAGATTGCCGATAGGGTATATGCTAATATCGACGACGAGCAGACACGTACCTATGTAGAGAATGGCACAACGCTATGTTGGAATAGTGGCGATGCTATATCGGTATTTCAGCCACAAATCTCGAACATACACTACATCTTCGAGGGTGAGACTGGCGATAAGGGTGGTAGCTTTAGAGTTGCTGATGGTGCGTCGCACCCACAGGGTGTTACTCTCTCGGCACGATATGCTCTCTATCCATACTCAAGTAGTAATTCGATATCGACAAGTGGTGAGATAACAACTCTGCTACCAGCTGTTCAGCACTACGAGAAGAACTCGTTTGGCGTAGGTGCGAACACTATGGTGGCTGTTACGAGCAGTGTACAAGATAAGGAGTTCTACTTTAAGAATGCAGTAGGCTACCTCAAACTAAAACTCTATGGCGCGAACACTACGGTGGGTAGCATCACAATCGAGGGTAACAATGACGAGAAGTTATCTGGCTCGGCAAGGGTTCTGGCGACCTATGGTTCGACACCCGTAACCACGATGAATAATACGGCGACAAAGAGCGTTACGCTCGATTGCGGTGAGGGTGTTAAACTCGGTACAACGGAGGCTACCGCTACCACCTTCTGGTTCGCTCTACCAGCTACCACGTTGAGCAAAGGCTTTACAATCTCGGTGATGGATGTCGATGGCGACATCTACACGAAGAGCACCACAAATAGTGTAACCATCGAGCGCAATACCATACAACCGATGTCGCCTATAAAACTCTCGTTGGCTGATAGCGACAGCACACCTCGCTTCTCGATAACACCATCAAACCTCACACAGCATACGACAGATGATGTGGTGGTTACAATCAATACGGAGGGTACTGCTCTGGCCTCATACACAGGCTCTATCTATGCTCATACGGGTGTGCTCACTACGGCAAGTACGAGCGATAGCGATTGGAAGTATGTTAAGGCTGATTGGGGTACGAACATTGAGGCGTGCAAACTTACTAAGGTGCGTGCCAATATCTATGAACTTACGATCAAAGGGGGGTTTGCGGCATACTACGGCTTTACGTCGAAGGATACGGTAACACATATAGCCTTTGTATTCCGCTCGGCTGATGGTAACAAGAAACTTTCTGATAACGACATTCTTGTGAACATCGCATCTGGCGAGCTTATTACGGTTGAGCCTACACCAATTTTTAATACTATGACCGAGGATGTAATCATCACCCTCAATACTACGGGTACGGCGATGGATGGCTTTGCAGGCCCTATCTATGCGCATACAGGAGTGTTAACCACGAAGAGTAATGGCTCGAGTGATTGGCGATATGTTAAGGCTGATTGGAATGAGAACATAGACGCGTGCAAGCTCAAAAATGTGGGTACTAACCTTTGGCAGCTTACCATTGTGGGCGGTCCACGCGCCTTCTATGGTGTGCCATCGAACGAGACTATCAATAATATGGCGTTTGTCTTCCGCTCGTCGGATGGCAAGAAGGAGGTCAAGAATAGTGGTCAGGATATCTTGGTTAAGGTATTTGGTAGCTCACTCGATGTGGCTATCACCTCACCCGAGAATGGAGCTATATTCAATGTGGGCGACAGAATCTCGGTCGATGTTGTGCAGACTGGAGCATCGAGTGTTACGCTCTATCGTAACGAGGCTCCTATCTATACCTTCACCGATACGCAGTATAGCTACGAGTTTACTGCAACCGAGGGTGGTACAATAGAGTTTATGGCTGAGGCTACGAAGGGTACATCAACAAAGCAAAGTAGCACGAAGATAACTGTTATCGGTGGCACGGAGAGTGAGGCACGTCCATCGTGGGCTAAGGATGGTGTAACGGTTGACGGTAGCTCGGCAACATTCGTGCTATATGCCCCAGGTAAGGAGTCGGTATTCGTACTTGGTGATTGGAATAACTACTCGATAAGCTACGAGGGGCAGATGAAGCGTGATGGTGATTATTTCTGGGTTACGATTGACGGACTTAGTAAGAATACGGAGTATGGCTATCAGTATCTTATCGACCAGTCGTTGCGTGTCGGCGACCCATACGCAACCAAAATTCTCGACCCTTGGAACGATAGCTACGTATCATCGACATATCCTAATCTCAAACGATATCCATCGCAGTACACGTCGGATATAGTATCTACATTCTATATGACAGCTGAGGAGTACAATTGGACAATTACCGATTTTGACCGCCCTCATAAGAATACGTTGGCTATATATGAGTTGTTGGTCCGCGATTTTACATCGAGTCATTCGTTCGATGCAGTACGTGGCAAGCTCGACTATCTCGAAACGCTCGGTATCAATGCTATCGAGTTGATGCCTATTAATGAGTTTGACGGCAACCTGTCGTGGGGCTATAACCCTTGCTACTACTTTGCGGTGGATAAGTATTATGGTACGGAGAAGGCTCTGAAACAACTCGTTGATGAGTGTCATAAGCGAGGCATTGCCGTGATTGTTGATGTGGTATTTAACCACGCTACGGGTGCTCACCCTTGGGCAAAGATGTGGTGGGATGGCACTAACAACCGCACAGCATCGAATAATCCGCTATTCAATGTTAGTGCTCCACACGATTTCAGTGTATATCACGACTTTAAGCATACCCATTCTAAGGTGCGTTCATACTTCAAAGATGTACTAACCTATTGGCTCGAAGAGTATAAGGTTGATGGCTTCCGCTTTGACCTTACCAAGGGATTTGTGCAGAACCCAGGTAGCTATGATGCAGGTGGCTACTCGTCGGAGCGAATCGGTATATTGAAGGATTATGCTAATGCCATTAAGGCTGTTGAGCCCGATGCCTACATAATTTTTGAGCACTTCTGCGACCAATCGGAGGAGAACGAGTTGTACACGAGTGTTGGTGCTATGTGTTGGAACAATAACCAGCTCAATGGCTATATGCAGTCGGTAATGGGATATAATACGAGCAGTAGCTTCTCGGACTTCAAGAGTGGCAGAATCAATAATATCGAGACCCATGATGAGGAGCGTATTGCCTATAAGGCTGTAACCTATGGCCAGTCGTGGATGAAGAACGACTGGGCAAAGATATCGAAACGTTTGCAAGCGGCATATGCCCTCCACTTCCTCACGCCATATCCAAAGATGATGTGGCAGTTTGGTGAGCTGGGCTACGATGTCTCGATTAACGCAAACTCAAATGGAACTGTCGTTGAGGGTGAGGACCACCGCACCGATAGTAAGCCTATACGTTGGGACTACATCAACAATACGAACCGTAAGGCGTTGTACGATGCCTTATCAAAGATTATATCGTTCCGCACATCGCGTGATGATATCTACGCTGTGGATAACCTCTCGGTTAGAAAGTGGGAGGTGAGCGATGGTAGCTTTGGTGGCAAGCACCTCGTATTGGATAAGGTCATTGTTGTGGCTAACTTCTCGAATAGTGCCACTTCGTTCGATATCTCAGTTCCAAGTGCTGGTACTTGGCGCAACCTTATTACCGATGAGGTTGTAACCCTCGGCAGCACCTACAAGGTGTCGCTCAGCGGTAGTGATTATATAATCTTGGTGCGCGACTAATTGTTGCGAGGCTGAAAACTACACGTTTTATTAACTCTCTTAACTAAACGGGGATGACTAAGCTTTTTTTAGTCATCCCCTTGTTCTGTTAGTTAATCCTCTATCCTCTCTGTGGTTTGCGAGGTCTGCTCTTAGGCTTTGCGTCTCTGTGTTGCGGAGCTCGTCGCTGCTCCTCGGGGAGCTTGCCGCCAAAGAAGTAACTCTTCTGGCGACGTTTGTCATCTTGTGTGCGTGCCACGAAGATGCTCTCGCCGGTGTATGGGTTCTCGCCCGTGTAGAACATAACAGATGAGAGGGTCATAGGTGTTGGCGTTAGGTCCTGCACCTGTTCGAGGTTAAAGTGTAGCTTGCCCAACACCTTATCTGCCAGCGACTTCATATCGCTTTCCTGGCACCCAGGGTGCGATGATATGAAGTAGGGTATGAGTTGATATTTAAGCCCCTCACGGCGGCATATCTGCTGGAAACGTGAGTTCAGCCGCTCGAACATCGTGAACGAGGGCTTGCGCATAAGACGTAGCACGTGCTCCTCGGTATGCTCTGGGGCAACCTTCAAGCGACCTGAGGTGTGGTGCTTGACAACGGTCTCGAAGTATGGCGAGTCGTCGAAGAGGTCGTAGCGTATGCCACTACCAATGAATGCTCGCTTAACACCCTTTATCTCACGTATCTTACGATAGAGGTCGAGAAGTGGGGTGTGGTCGTTATTCATATTTGGGCATAGCTTGGGATGGAGGCACGAAGGACGCTTACAACGCTTGCAAAGCTCCTCGTTATTACCACGCATACGATACATATTTGCCGATGGCGCACCAACATCCGAGAGATAGCCCTTGAAGTCGGGCATCTGGGTAACACGCTTCACCTCCTCTAAAATGGAACGCTCTGAACGAGAGTTTATGAACTTACCCTGATGTGCCGAAATGGTGCAGAACGAGCAACCACCAAAGCAGCCACGGTGTATGTTTACCGAGTGTTTTATCATCTCCCACGCAGGAATATCACCCTTGCCTTTGTAGCGTGGGTGTGGTGCTCGTTCGTAGGGCAAATCGAAGGAGTGGTCGAGCTCTTCGGTGGTAAGTGTTGCGTGTGGTGGAGTTATAACCACATACCTATCATCGACCTTCTCGACGAGTGTCGTGTTGCACTCCATCATATTGCTCAGCGTCTCAATCTCGGTGAAGTTTTTGCCAAACTTACGCCTGTCGCCTTTGCACTCTTCGTAGGAGTTGAGGACGATGGTGCGCTCGTTGAACAGACGCTCAACGTAGCTACGCTCGGCGAGGAAACCTACCTGGCGCAGACCTCGTAGTAGCTTCATATTGAAGCCGTTGCGCATAGCCTTTGCCACCTCCGATATAACTTTATCGCCCATGCCATATACCAGCAGATCGGCACCGCTCGTCGCAAGTATCGAGGGGTGAAGACTATCGCTCCAATAGTCGTAGTGTGTTAGTCGGCGTAGCGATGCCTCGATGCCACCGATGACTACGGGAGTGTGCGGATAGAGGCGTTTTAGTATTTTTGAATATGTCTCCACCGTGCAGTCGGGACGGAATCCAGCCTTGCCACCAGGCGTATAGGCGTCGTTCGAACGCAGACGGAGGTTTGCCGTATAGTGGTTTACCATTGAGTCCATAGCACCCGCCGTTACGGCGAAGAAGAGGCGTGGTTTGCCTAACTTCTTGAAGTCGCGAAGGTCATCACGCCAGTTGGGCTGTGGCACGATGGCAACACGATAGCCCTCGGCTTCGAGCAGACGACCGATTACCGATGCTCCAAAGGCGGGATGGTCGATATAGGCATCGCCTGAAAAGATTATGACATCGAGCTCGTCCCAGCCACGAGCCTCAACCTCCTTGCTTGTAGTAGGTAGAAACATATCGTTAAAGCATTCTTAATGAGTCTTTGCGACTTGTTATCCGAATTATATCTCGTCCATATCTAAGCCTACGGCATCAGTGTAGGTATCCCACTTTTGAAGCACTGCCTTCAAGTCGTCGGGCAGCTCCGACTCGAACTGTACATACTCGCCCGTTGATGGGTGTATGAAACCGAGTGCTCGGGCGTGCAACGATTGACGTGGAATTATCTTGAAGCAGTTCTCTATAAACTGCTTATACTTCATAAATGTAGTGCCTTTGAGTATGCGATTGCCGCCATAGCGTTCGTCATTGAACAGAGGGTGTCCCTGCCACGACATATGAACGCGTATCTGGTGGGTGCGACCCGTCTCCAAGCGGCACTCTACGAGTGTTACATAGCCATAGCGTCTTAGAACCTTGAAGTGCGTAACAGCGTGCTTGCCATCCTCTCCATTGGCAAAAACATACATCTGCAATCTATCCTTTGGGCTGCGACCTATGTTTCCGATAATCGTACCCTCATCCTCTGCGAGGTTGCCCCACACCAGAGCCACGTAGCGGCGATAAATTGTATGGTCGAAGAACTGCTTAGCCAGCGAGGCGTGTGCACGTTCGTTCTTCGCTACCACCAGCAGACCCGAGGTATCTTTGTCGATGCGGTGTACCAGGCCGGCACGGGCATTACCTTCGGAGAACATCTCTAAATCTTTGAGGTGGTACGAGAGTGCGTGAACCAACGTCCCGCTATGGTTGCCTACACCAGGGTGTACGACCATACCTGCCTCCTTGTTAACGACAATGATGTCGTCGTCCTCATAGACGATATTTAGAGGTATGTTCTCAGGTATAATCTCCTCCTTGCGGCGTGGGTATGGCAGCACGATAGATATCTGGTCGAGGGGTTTTACCTTGTAGCTCGACTTCTGTGGCTTGCCATTTACCAGGATGTTTTGTCCATCGGCAGCACTCTGTATTCTGTTACGTGAGGTGTTCTCCAAGCGTGCTGTAAGGAACTTGTCGAGACGCATCATCGACTGGCCCTTATCCACGGTGATGGCGAAATGTTCGTACATTTCGTCGCCCTCGTCGCTACCTGCTATCTCGTTGTCGAGCAACAGCTCGTCGTCGTTGTATGACCTATTATCACTCACCCTATATCGGTTTTCTCGGTTAATTACTCTCTCTATCGCCAACTATTCTTCACTCTCTATTCGGCACCCTCTTCGCCCTGAGTCTCCTCAGCCTTGCGACGCTGCTCCTCGGCCTTGCGACGCTGCTTCTCGTAGCGTTTCATCTCATTCTCGGATACAAGTTTTGCTGAGTCGATAAGTTCCTGGTCGCAGGTTAAGTAGAGTGATACCTCACGACCACGTGATGTACTGAGGTTTTGAGCCACCGATTGATGATACACCCTCGCCTTGCGATACATAATGATATCTTCAACGCTGTTGTCGTACTTCACCTCGCCGACATTCAGACCGCTATCCCAAATACTCTTCTTAGCCTGTGCCAACGATAGTCCTGCCAGACGTGGTACAACGGTATGCTGCTCATCGCGACGGTAGCTTACGTACAGCGTAACTCCCGTGCCCACCTGCACGCTAACATTGCTCGAAGGGGTAATCTCTTTGCCGTTTACCTCCTGACGTAGCACATAGTCCGTAGATGTGAGGTCTGCCTCGTAGATAAGCTCTTTGATGCTGAGTCCCGAACGTTCAATTTGGTTGAGTGCCTGACGCAGAGTCTGTTTAGCGACGTATGGAACATCGACCATACGACGTGTGTAGGCATTAATCGTAACATATATCTTGCGACCAGGCTTTACCGTAACATCGCGTACATCTGCGGTGCGTGGTAGCTGGTCAACTACTGTTCCACCAGGAAGATCGACATCGAAGATGGAGTCTCGAACGATGATGTTTAGCTTCTTATCCGAGGCTAAATCCTTGGCTTCGTCGATAACCATACCTCTAAAATCGGGTACAACAATCGTATCATTATGGCGCGTGCCAACCAATAGACCCACGTGCAGAAGAACAAGTAGGGCGATGCCAACTATCACCATTGTAAGTAGATGCATAATGATAGGACGGCGCTTGAACATATCGCCAATGCGCTCGACGAAACCCCCATTCGACCTTTTATTTGTCGTCGGACGCTGTGTTGTACGTCGTGTAGTTGTAGCTCTACTACTCGTTGCCTCCTTGCGAGGTGTTGCTGAATCCTCTCTCATTAGTCTCTCAATATTTTTTACTATGCCACCATTAGTCGCTCTTTCCTCCTCTTGCGGCACCCTCTCTTTTTCTATCTGCTTCTCATCCTCTTCTACGATGATAGGTTGGGACTCTACGCGCTCCACATTATCCTCGTACTCTCCCTTTTTTGCGACTCTGATCACCTCGTTGTAGTGCGTATCACGCTCTACGGGGATGAATCCAGCGTTGCGTACCAGTGTTTCGAGCTCCTCGACACTCATCGTGGGACGTTGGTCTGCACCTGCCATCGAGTATATCTTCGTAGAGTCGTCAATCGTGCCGTCAATATCGTCTGCACCAAATGCCAGAGCCATCTCGGTAGTCGCCTTGCCATATGCCACCCAGTATGCCTTGATGTGGGGTATGTTGTCGAGATATATACGGCTCATAGCTATCATACGTAAATCCTCCTCTACCGAGCACTCGCCAATATCTGACATACGGTTATTTCGGCTACGATATTTCAATGGAATGAAGGCGTCGAAACCTGGCGACTCGTCTTGAAGTTTGCGCAGACGTTCCAAGTGGTCGATACGCTGCTCCAAACTCTCTACGTGGCCGTATAGCATCGTGCAGTTTGTCGCTATACCCATATTATGTGCTGCACGGTGTACCGCCAACCACTCCTCGGCACTGCACTTATCAGGACATATCTTCTTGCGCAGCTCTGCGTCGAAAATCTCAGCACCGCCACCAGGTATAGCCTCCATACCAGCATCCTTCAAGCGGCGCAGACCCTCAACAATAGATATACCCTCGTGGCGTATCATATAGAATATCTCGACGGCCGTATAAGCCTTTACCGTAACGTGGGGTAGCACACCTTTTACGCGGCGAATCATTGCGCAATAGGTGTCTAAATCGTGCTTAGGGTGCACGCCTCCCACGATATGAACCTCGGTTATATCCTTGCCTCGTAGCTCTTTTGCCCTCGCCTCAATGTCGTCGAGCGACATATACCAGGCGTCGGGGTCGCCCTCGCGTCGGCGGAACGAGCAGAACTCGCAGTTGAAGAGGCAGATGTTCGATGGTTCTAAATGGACATTGCGGTTGTAGAAGACGCTCTCACCACTCGCCTTGCGTTTGCGCTCTGTAGCGAGTTCGCCTAAGAGCCATAGTGGTGCCTCACGCCATAGTACAAGCGCATTCTCTGGTGAGATACGCTCCCCGCGACGAACAGCATTTGTTATGTCGGCTAAGTTTTGCATCCTATTTTGGGGCTTTAATATATACGAAGATTGCAATAATGCTAAATATTATGTTCGGGAGCCATACGCCCAACCACGGCGCAATAGAGCCACTTATGGCAATCTGCTCAAATACTCGTCCGAGCATAATATAGCTAAAACATAGTGCTATACCCACACCGATGTGCATACCCATACCACCACGTAGCTTTCGCGACGATAGCGATACACCGATGATGGTGAGGATAAATGTTGAGAAGGGGTATGACAGACGTGTATGACGCTCCACCTCGATGATGAAGAGGTCGTCCGAACCCTTGCGGCGTTGTTGCGTAAGGAACGAGTTAAGCTCCTCAATGGTCATTGTCTTACATAACGACTTGATGTCGCTAAGCTCACGAGGGTCGAGGTTGATTAGCGTGTCGAGATTACGATACTGCTTGTATCCCAACGAGCCATCCTCGGTTCGCGAATATATCACATAACGTGGTGCTGTCCAACGTCCCGTCTCGCTATCATAGTCGGCACTTGCGGCGTTTAAGGTCTCTACCATCTCAGACCCCTCGAAACGCTCCATTGCAAAGTATGATGCACGCTCAGCCGATGGCGAGTAGCCCCTCACATAGACGAATGTGCCAGGTTCCAACTGACGGTATGCGTGTTCCTCGTACATCACCGTCTGGTTGCTTTTTAGATACTTACTCTCGAACTCGATGCTATCTCTCTGCGTAACGGGTATAATCCACAGATTGAGGAAGGTGCTGAGTGCAGCAATGATGCTTGCACCAATAAAATAGGGCCACATAAAGCGGCGGAAGCTGACACCTCCCGAAAGAATTGCCACAATCTCGGTTTGCATAGCCATCTTCGAGGTGAAGAAGATTACGGCAATGAAGGTAAAGAGTGCGCTAAACTGATTGATGAAGTAGGGAATGAAGTTTAGGTAGTAGTCTGAAATGATGGCACTCCACGGTGCTTTAAGCTCGGTGAAGTCATCGACCTTCTCTACATAGTCAAACACTACGATGATGACAATCATCATCATAAGTCCGAAGATGTAGGTGCGCAAAAACTTACCTAAGATATACCTATCTAAGGTTCTATATCCGGGTATTGATGGTATCAGTCTTAATTTCATCTCAGTAGCTGCTTTTTATAGTCGTCGCGATAGCTTTACTACCATCTCCTGCTTCCACGCCTTGAAGTCGCCAGCGATAATATGCTTGCGTGCCTCACCTACCAACCATAGGTAGAATGCCGTGTTGTGCAGCGATGCAATCTGTGCTGCCAACATCTCTTTGCATATCACCAAGTGGTGGAGATAGGCCTTCGTGTATTGGCTATCGACAAATGTTACGCCCTGAGGGTCGATAGGTGAGAAGTCGTTTTCCCACTTCTTGTTACGGATGTTAATAACACCCTCCGAGGTGAAGAGCTGACCATTACGACCATTGCGTGTCGGCATCACGCAGTCGAACATATCGACACCACGGTCAATGCCTTCCAAAATGTTGATAGGTGTACCGACTCCCATAAGATAGCGAGGACGATCTGTCGGAAGCACAGCGTTGCAGACCTCTATCATAGAGTACATAACATCTGTTGGCTCGCCAACTGCCAGACCTCCGATGGCATAACCATCGGCATTGTACTGCAATACGTTGCGTGCAGCGCGCTCACGAAGGTCGGCATAGCCGCAACCCTGAACGATGGGGAATAGCGACTGGTAATGTCCCCACTTGGGAGATGTTTGATGATATCGGTTGAAACATCTGTCGAGCCACCTCTCGGTCAGTGCTAACGACTTTTCGGCATAGTCGTGTGGCGCATCGCCCGGGGGACACTCGTCGAATGCCATCATAATGTCAGCACCTATGGTGCGCTCTGTGTCGATTACACTCTCAGGGGTGAATAGATGGCGTGAACCGTCGATGTGCGACTGAAAGTGGCAACCCTCCTCTTTGAGTTTGCGGCAGGCTGCCAACGAGAATACTTGGAAACCACCGCTATCGGTAAGCATTGGTTTAGTCCACGACGAGAAGCGGTGTACGCCTCCTGCCTGTTCGATGATTTCCATACCAGGACGTAGGTATAGGTGGTAGGTGTTGGCAAGTATAATCTGCGCCTTTGCCTCCTGCTCTACATCACGGTGAAATATGCCTTTCATCGCGGCAGCAGTGCCCACAGGCATAAATATTGGAGTCTCAATTTTACCGTGGTCGGTCTCAATCAGACCAGCTCGTGCTCGACTATCCGAGAGAGTATGTTGTAGTGTAAATTTCATAAACGTACATATAACGCACAAAGATACTAAAAAAATATGAAAGGTACATAGTTGGTAGCGATGTTTTTTTGTGGCTTATAGTTATACTAACTATACTTTTGTTGCTGTGCAACGTATAACGGCGGGTTCAGTGCGTGGGGATTGTTGGGGAGAACGGGGATTGTTGGGGATTAATAGGGAGAGTGGGTATTGTGGGTAATATGGGTGGCGTGGAGTGTTTTTATCATAAACCCTATTATCCACAGAACCCTCATAGTCTTAAAGACTCTATTGCGTAGAGAGCAAGGTGTAACCTTGCCATAGTCCCCAATAAAGCATCTGCGCAAATGAAAAAAGCCACTCAAATGAGTGGCTTAATCGTTGTGGGAGCAAAGGGATTCGAACCCCTGACCCTCTGCTTGTAAGGCAGATGCTCTG
>X3_Alpine_Chamois__coassemble_20_pt1 | contig 15307 bp, 10 predicted proteins | sample X3_Alpine_Chamois__metabat2_high_PE_002 | metagenome-assembled genome bin X3_Alpine_Chamois | reverse complement strand
GGAGATAGAACGTATGCCTGTGGTAACGCTCAAAGAGAAGATGTGTTCGGATAAGACGCTCGATGCGCTATATGAGTGCCTCGATGCAGCCTCGGCAGATGACCGCACATCATATCGTTTCCGCGATATGCAGATTGACTTTGGCTGTAAGACGGGTACTGCGCAGATGTGGGGTTCGTTTATATCGGTTGCCAACGAGGATATTCGAGCAATGCGAAATGGAATAAATCCTACGGAAGATAACTACTACTTAGGCTCAATCGTTACGATGTTCCCGATGGAGAGGCCTAAATACACCGTTATGGTGTGTGTTGCTAAGCAGAAGACCGACGAGCATTCGACCTATTATGGCATCTCACTCACAGGGCCTACGACACGTGCTATGATGGAGTATATCTACACTAACGACCTCTCACTGCACGCTACGTTGGAGAGTGGAGAGATACCATACAGCGCACAGGACATAAAGGCGGGGGCGAGCGACGCTATCGAGCGCGTAGCTCGCGAGCACGCTATGCTCACAAGCGCGGAGGGCGCATCGACACGGGGTAGAGCCTCGGTGAGCCAAAGTGGAGAGGTCGAGCTATCGGAGGTGGTTATCGAGGATGGTAAGGTGCCGAATGTATTGGGAATGGGTCTGTCAGATGCCATCTACCTACTCGAAAGTCTCGGCTTCGAGGTATCGCACTCAGGTAGCGGCCGTGTTACGGAGCAGAGCCTTGCACCCAATAGCAATCTCCCAGAGAGCGGACATATGATACACCTTAAACTGGGACGTTAAACTTAGAAAATTGATTGACTCAACATATGAAAACACTGAACGAACTACTTGCCGATGTTCAGGCAATAGAGATATATGGCGATTGTCATTCGAAGGTCGAAGCCCTCGAATATGACTCTCGTAAGATTACCCCTGGCAGTTGCTTCTTCGCCGTATCGGGTACGGCAAACGATGGCTACAACTACATAGAGTCGGCCATCGAGCGAGGTGCCATAGCCGTCGTAAGCGAGCGCAAACCTGAGTTGTTGCACGACAACGTAACGTACGTCATCGTCGAGAATACGAATGTGGCAATGGCGCATATAGCCGCTGAGTTCTACTCGCATCCCTCACGTGAGCTGCGTCTTATAGGTGTTACGGGCACCAACGGCAAAACAACAACAGCAACGCTGCTCTACGATATGTTCACTGCTATGGGCTACTGCGCAGGTCTCATCTCAACGGTGGTCTATCGTATCGGCGAAGAGCGCATAGAATCGACACACACCACACCCGACGCCATACGCCTGAATGCTATGATGCGCCGTATGGTAGATTGTGGCTGCGACTACTGCTTTATGGAGGTATCGTCGCACGCAGCGGCACAGCATCGCATCGACGCCCTACACTTCACGGGTGCGCTCTTTACCAACCTCACGCACGACCACCTCGACTACCACGGTACATACAAGGAGTATATTCGTGCAAAGAAGTCGTTCTTCGATGCTCTTAGCAAGGAGGCGTGGGCGGTAATCAACATCGACGATAGAAATGGCGAGGTTATGGTGCAAAATTGCCGCGCGAGGGTCTATCGCCTATCACTACGCTCAATGGCAGACTTCCACACAAAGCTAATCGAGATGCTACCAGATGGTATGAACCTACAAATTGATGGTATGCAGACGTGGGTTAAATTTACGGGCAAGTTCAACGCCTATAACCTAACAACTGTATATGCCGCAGCAACACTCCTCGGCGTCGATAAGATGGAGCTGCTCACAACACTCTCGATGCTCAGCCCCGTGAGTGGGCGTTTCGAGACCATTACAGCCACAGACAAGACGATGGCAGTTGTCGATTATGCCCACACGCCCGATGCTCTGGATAATGTGTTGCAGACAATCGAAGAGATACGCCACGATGCTCAGCGACTATTTGTAGTGTGTGGTTGTGGTGGCGATAGAGATCGCACGAAGCGTCCTGAGATGGCTGCTATTGCCGTCAAGTATGCCACTACTGCAATATTCACCTCCGACAATCCTCGCACCGAGAATCCTGAGTCCATTCTCGACGATATGATTCAAGGCGTTGGAAGCTCGACAAACTACCTTCGCATCAGCGACCGTCGTGAGGCAATACGCACAGCCTCGATGCTGGCTCAGCCAGGCGACATAATCCTCATTGCAGGCAAGGGACATGAGGATTACCAAATTATAGGCACCACAAAGCACCACTTCGACGATAGAGAGGAGATTCGTGCTGCCTTCCGAAACAGACACGACGCCTAAAACTCAGACAAAACAGAAGCAACTATGCTATACAGACTTTTTGAATACCTCAACGAGAACACAAATCTGCCAGGAATGCGTATTGGTGAGTACCTCTCATTCCGCTCGGCAGCAGCCATCATCCTCTCGCTGTTAATCGCCATCTTCTTTGGCAAGCGAATCATACGTTTCCTCAAACGTCAGCAGATTGGCGAGGATATCCGCGACCTCGGACTCGAAGGTCAGCTACAAAAGAAGGGTACACCGACGATGGGTGGTATCATCATCATCCTCTCGGTCATTATCCCCGTACTACTCTTTGGCGACCTCTCGAACATCTATATCCAACTGATGCTCATAGCCACACTATGGCTCGGCTTTATCGGTGGTCTTGACGACTACATTAAGGTCTTCCGCCACAAGAAGGAGGGTCTCAAAGGACGATTCAAAATCGTTGGACAGGTGGGCTTGGGTATCATCGTAGGTACGACAATGTGGTTCTCGGAGGATATTGTAATCCACGAGAAGAGCTTCGAGACAAAGCACTATAACATCACTGACGTGCAGACGGGTGATGTAGTAGATAGCTATGTCGAGCGACACGTGGTGAGCACCTCGGCAGAGAAGACCACAAAAACCTCTATTCCATTCTTCAAGGATACGATGCTCGACTATACGCTAATCACGGGAGGCAACGAGACTATGGCGTGGTTGCTCTACATCGTTATAGCCATCTTCATCATCACCGCTGTGTCGAATGGAGCTAATCTGACGGATGGCATCGACGGATTGCTAACATCCGTATCCGTACCTATTGTTCTGGTACTCGGCATATTGGCATATCTATCAGGACATATAATCTACTCGGACTACCTCAACATTATGTATATTCCCAATAGTGGGGAACTTACGATATTTGCTGCAGCATTTGCGGGTGCGCTGATAGGCTTCCTGTGGTACAACTCATTCCCTGCCCAGATATTTATGGGCGACACTGGCTCATTGACCATCGGAGGTATCATCGCCGTATTCGCACTCTGCATCCGCAAGGAGCTACTACTACCCCTGCTCTGCGGTGTATTCCTCGTGGAGGCACTATCGGTAATGATTCAGGTTGGATACTTCAAATATACGAAGCGTAAGTATGGCGAGGGCAGACGCATATTCCTTATGTCGCCACTCCACCACCACTATCAGAAGAAGGGACTCTTTGAGACTAAAATTATGATGCGCTTTTTCATCATCTCATTGCTCTTAGCAGCCCTCACACTCGTAACGTTGAAGTTCCAATAGGCGACACGCGTAACACAAAACACTTAACCGAACAAAAGAGAAACAATATATGAAACGAAAGATTGTAGTACTCGGAGGCGGAATCTCAGGCTACGGCTCGGCGATACTCGCCAAAAAGAAGGGTTTTGACACCTTTCTCTCGGATATGGGAACCATCGCACCACGCTTCAAGGAGCGTCTCGACGAGTGGAATGTAGAGTATGAAGAGGGCGGACACAGTTTAGAGCGCATACTCTCGGCAAATGAAGTTATCAAGTCGCCAGGTATTCCCGATACGGCACCTATCATTCGTCAACTCCGCGAGAGGGGCATTCCCATCATATCAGAGATTGAGTTTGCAGGACGCTACAAGGGCGTGGCTAAGACAATATGTATTACGGGTTCGAATGGTAAGACTACCACAACCTCGCTCATCTACAAAATTATGGTGGATGCTGGTCGTTCGGTATCGTTGGGTGGCAACATAGGCGAGAGTTTCGCCTATTCGGTAGCTACGGGCAAGTACTTCTGGCACGTATTGGAGCTAAGTTCGTTTCAGCTCGATGGTATGTTCAAATTCAAGGCCGACATAGGTGTTGTTACCAACATCACCCCCGACCATCTCGACCGCTACGACTATAAGTTCGAGAACTATGCTCACTCGAAGATGCGCATTACGCAAAACCAGAACTCGGCAGATGCATTCATATACTCGGCAGATGACCCAATGACACAGCAGATGCTGTCGGAGATGGATTCATCGCTACGTGCGCGCCAGCTTCCGTTTGCCATTAATACGGCTATTGCGAGTGGCGATGGCGATGCTATACTCGAAGGTCATAGCTTCACCGCTACGGTGGGCAAACGCAGTGTAACCATCGACACACGCAAGATGCAAATCGAGGGTATGCATAATATCTACAACGCTATGGCTGCTGCCCTTGCGACACTTGCTGCGGGCATCGACCCTAAGAGCATCAAACGCTCGATATACGACTTCTCACCCGTTGAACACCGTCTCGAACCTGCTGGCGAGCAAGATGGCATACTTTGGATTAACGACTCGAAGGCTACGAATGTCGATTCGGTATGGTACGCTTTGGAGAGTATGAAACGTCCTACGATATGGATTGCTGGTGGCACAGATAAGGGCAACGACTACACCCCGTTGAAGGGTTTTGCCCACGAAAAGGTTAAGGCTCTTGTATGTATGGGTGTTGATAACAGCAAACTCGTCAAAGAGTTCCAAGGCGTAGTACCTACGATTCGTAATTGTGGGTCGTTGGATGAGGCTATGCAGGCTGCAAAGGAGCTTGCAACGAGTGGCGATGTGGTACTTCTATCACCAGCCTGCGCCAGCTTCGACCTCTTCCGCAACTACGAGGAGCGAGGCAGACTATTCAAGGAGTGGGTGGCTAAGAACATTCTAAAATAGAGGGATAATGGCACGAGATAGAGAGACTACTCCATCAGAGTTGCTTAACGGCAGACGCCACATAGTAGAGGGCGATCGCACGCTGTGGATTATATTCGCAGTGCTGATTGTCGTCTCCATACTCGTGGTATATTCCTCAACGGCAAAGATGGCATACGACATTAGCTCAAAGATGACGACAACCGACGCTCTGCGCAACCAAATAATGTTCGTAATACTCGCCATACCAACAATCTTCATCGTACACAAGGTTGACTATCGAGTATTTCGCCGTCTGACACCTCTGCTATACTATCTATTCATCATTCTCACCATCGCCGCCTACATCTTCGGCTCGACGATGAATGGCGCAGCACGCTGGCTGCCCATCGGTCCCTTCCAGTTCCAGCCATCCGAGGGTCTAAAAATTATGACCATACTTATGTTGGCACGACGTATGGAGTCTCGACAGGTAAACATCAACAAGATAGCACTGCTGCCCACATCGTGGAGATTAAGGGAGCCAAAGCAGCAACGCATAATCAAGGAGAATACACGCCCGCTGCTCGGACCTGTAATCCTATCGTGCGCCGTTATCCTGCCAGCGCATACCTCTTCGGCAGTAATCATCTTCCTCGCATCAATCATAATGCTCTACATTGGACGTGTGCGCATACGCGAGATTATTAAGTTCACCTTTGTGATGTGCTGTGTGGGCATCATCGGCCTTACCACTCTTTCACTCGTGGGCTTGGGTCGTGGCGACACGGCAGGCGGACGACTCAAAGATTGGGTAGAGGAGTGGACAGGAGATGGCATAAGCCGCTCGGTTAGCGATATGTCGGATACCCAACGTGCGATGGTCGCAATACACAATGGCGGTCTCTTTGGTGAGGGTGCAGGACATAGCACCTCACGTGTGGTTGTCATCCACCCTGAGAGCGACTACGCCTATGCCTTCTTCGTATCGGAGTATGGCATCATCATCGCACTCATACTTATGTTGCTCTATCTCTGGATATTCTTCCGCTCGATAGAGATATGTCGTAGATGTAGGACAGCCTTTCCGATGCTTATGACGGCAGGTCTTGGTCTGCTGATTACCATACAGGCTCTGCTACACATACTCGTGCAGATAAACATCATTCCCGAGACGGGACAGACCCTACCACTAATATCACGTGGTGGTACGTCGCTACTGTTTACGTCGATTGCCATAGGTATGATTCTTAGCGTGAGCCGCACAAATGAACTTAACGATAGCAAACAATGAGCGAGATAAGATTGGATAAATACCTTTGGGCTGTACGCATCTTCAAGACACGTAGCGATGCGGCAGATGCCATACGTCAAAACCGTGTTACGGTAAATGGCAGCTATGCCAAGCCCTCGCGTGAGGTTAAGGTTGGTGATATGCTCGCCGTACGTCGTGAGCGAGTGAACTACAGCTACAAGGTTCTTGACTTAGTGTCGAGTCGCCAGCCAGCGAAGAATGTACCGCTATACTGTCTTAACTGCACTCCGCAGGAGGAGCTTGACAAACTTAACCCTCCACGTGAAACGATTTTTGTCTTCCGCGAACGAGGTATGGGCCGCCCAACGAAGAAGGATAGGCGCAATATAGATGCTCTGATGGATGGATTCTTCATCGACGAAGAGGACTTCGACGAGGATGAGGATTAAGATTCGAGTGAAAATGCTATTTGAAAACAATAACAACAAAACACAATAACTATTATGGAATACGATTTCAGAGCCATTGAAGAGAAGTGGCAACAAAGATGGAGAGAGGAGGGGACCTACCGTGTAGATGTTGACCCTTCACGCCCCAAATTCTATGTATTGGATATGTTCCCATACCCATCAGGAGCTGGTCTGCACGTGGGGCATCCACTCGGATATATCGCCTCAGATATCTACTCGCGTTATAAGCGTCAGTCGGGCTTTAACGTGCTTCACCCTATGGGTTACGACGCCTTCGGTCTGCCTGCCGAGCAGTATGCTATCCAGACAGGTCAGCACCCTGCTGTTACCACCGAGGAAAATATTGCACGCTACCGCTCACAGCTCGATAAGATTGGTTTTTCGTTCGACTGGTCGCGCGAGGTACGCACCTGCGAACCTGAATACTACCATTGGACACAATGGGCATTTCTCAAAATGTTCGACCACTGGTATAACAACCAGAGCCAGAAGGCAGAACCTATCACTGCCCTTGTAGCACACTTCGAGGCAAATGGTAGTGCAGGCATTGACGCTGCTCAAACCCAGTCGCTTAGCTTTACCGCCGATGAGTGGAAGGCAATGAACAATGAGCAGAAGGAGCAGACGTTGCAGAACTACCGTCTTGCCTTCCGTGCCGATACGATGGTTAACTGGTGTCCAGCACTTGGCACTGTACTCGCAAACGACGAGGTTAAAGAGGGTCTCTCGGTGCGTGGTGGTCATCCCGTAGAGCAGAAGCGTATGAAACAGTGGCTGCTGCGCGTTACGGCGTATGCACAGCGTATGCTCGATGGTCTCGACAAGCTCGAATGGAGCGAGTCATTGAAGGAGATTCAGCGTAATTGGATAGGCCGCTCGGTAGGTGCCCAAGTATTTTTCGACGTTGCTGGCACTGATCGCAAGTTGGAGATATTCACCACACGTCCCGATACAATCTATGGCGTAACGTTTATGGTTATCGCCCCAGAGCATGAGTGGGCTAAGGAGCTTACGACGGCTGAAAATCGCGAGGCTGTGGAGGCATATATCGCCGAGACTAAGCGTCGCTCGGAGCGTGAGCGTATTGCCGACACAAAGCGTGTAAGCGGTGTTCGCACTGGCTCGTTTGCAATAAACCCATTCACAGGCAAGCAGATACCTATATATATATCAGACTACGTACTCGCTGGCTATGGCACGGGTGCTATTATGGCTGTTCCAGCCCACGACTCACGCGACTACGCCTTCGCTCGTCACTTCGGTCTCGACATAATCCCAGTTGTCGAAGGTGGCGACTTGGAGAAGGAGTCGTACGATGCAAAGGAGGGTAAGGTTATCAACTCGGATATAATCAATGGAATGGATGTTAAGGATGCCATTGTCTTTATGTTCGAGGAGGTTGAGCGTCGTGGCTTGGGTAAGAAGCTTATCAACTATCGTCTGCGTGATGCAATCTTCTCACGCCAGAGATATTGGGGTGAGCCATTCCCAATCTACTACAAGGATAATGTGGCGTACCGCCTTGCCGACGAGAAGCTTCCGCTCACACTACCTCCAATCGAGAACTTCGGCCCTACTGCCGAGGGTGAGCCACCATTGGCACGTGTTAAAGGTTGGGCTAACGAGGATGGCTATCCATTCGAGCTATCTACGATGCCTGGCTTCGCAGGCTCGTCGGCATACTTCCTACGCTATATGGATCCGCACAACGACAAGGCTCTTGTGAGCAAGGAGGCTAATGAGTATTGGCGTAATGTAGATCTCTATGTTGGTGGTATTGAGCATGCTACGGGACACTTGATGTACTCTCGTTTCTGGAATATGTTCCTATATGACTTGGGCTACGTATGCGAGGCTGAGCCTTTCAAGAAACTTGTTAACCAGGGTATGATTCAGGGTCGCTCGAACTTCGTATATCGCATTGTGGGTAGCAATAAGTTCGTGTCGTACAACCTTCGTAAGGAGTATGAAACTCAGGAGATTCACGTTGATGTAAACATCGTAAAGAACGATGTTCTCGACCTCGACGCTTTCCGTCGCTGGCGTCCAGAGTTCAACGATGCTGAGTTCGTATTGGAGGATGGTAAGTACATCTGCGGCTGGGCTATCGAAAAGATGTCAAAGTCGATGTTCAATGTCGTAAACCCTGACTATATTGTTGATAACTATGGTGCCGACACATTGCGTATGTACGAGATGTTCCTCGGACCTTTGGAGCAGTCGAAACCTTGGGATACCAATGGTATTGATGGTGTTCACAAGTTCTTGCGTCGTCTATGGGCGAAGTTCTACTCTCGTGATGGCGTACTTCTGTTGAACGACGAGAAGGCTACGCCTGCCGAGCTTAAAACACTCCACAAGACCATTAAGAAGGTAAGCGAGGATATCGAGAACTTCTCGTTCAACACCTCGGTTGCAGCCTTTATGATATGTCTTAACGAGCTTGGCGACTGCTCGAAGCGCGAGATTCTCGAACCACTCGTTGCCCTCATCGCACCATTTGCTCCACACATCGCCGAGGAGCTATGGCACATCTTGGGACACGATAGTTCGGTATGCGATGCTAAGTTCCCTGAGTACAAGAACGAGTACCTTGTAGAGAACTCATTCGAATACCCTGTAATGGTCAACGGCAAGCTCCGATTCAAGCAGGAGTACGCGCTGGATATGTCGCAGGATGATATTGTGGCTCACATTGTTACAACCGAAGGTGCAGCTAAATGGTTGGAGGGTAAGCAGCCTAAGAAGATTATCGTTGTCAAGGGCAAGATTATCAATATTGTGATGTAACGATAATATTTTTCATTGTAATGGGGATGGCAAAAAGTATATTTGTCATCCCCATTTTTTTCTTTACATCTATGATTTTTTTACGCAAAAATCTTTGTATTTCCTCAAAAAAGCACTATCTTTATGCACCAATAAACTGTGATATCGACTCGCACTTATATGTAGAGTCGTGGTTAACAACTAAATAGAGGCTATGTCGGCACAAAACGGGAAATACCAATATTGGGATATGGTTGCAGTGGTTGCGACCATTGTGGTTGCGGTGATTGCCGACACGGTAGTCGGAGACTTCCCCGTCGATATTTTCAGTTTTCCACTCAACATCATCATCGTAGTGCTATGGTTAGCCCTACTTGTTGAGTTATACCGCCGTCGTGCTAACTCTTCAATAGCCCAATATATGCTCTCGTTGCGTGCTACGTGGCTATCGTTAGGTTTAATGGCGGCAGTAGGTATAATGCTTGGTACACAGCTTAAACCTGCAACCACATCGTGGGTAGTTGTAGGCTCAATACTCTTTATTCTATCTCACCTATGGATGGTTATCCTGCGTGGCTGGCGCAACAAGCAAGGCATACGCCTCCGCTTCATACTCACACACTTCGGACTGTGGCTCGCCCTCGCGGCAGGCTTTTGGGGTGCAGCCGACAGAGAGGAGCTACGTATGGTCGTGGAGAGTGGCAAGCCTACGGATATGACAATCGACGAGATGGGGCAACCCGCAATTCTCGACTACGACATAGAGCTACTAAACTTCGATGTCGAGTACTACGACAATGGCACGCCATCGAGCTACGAAGCTATGGTAGCGGTGGGGAATAGAGATGTGTCGCTGAGGGTCAACAAACCCTACAACCATACGTTGAGCGAGACTATATATTTGGTGAGCTATGGGGCAAATGCCAATGGCGAACCATACTGCATATTGGAGATTGTACGTGAACCGTGGAGATGGATATCTACTGCGGGAATTATTATGCTGCTTGCTGGTAGTGTAATGCTCTTTTTAAGAGGTCCACAGCGAGCGAAAAACAAAGATACGGAGTAGAAGAGGCGAGGTATGATGTTGGGGTGGAACATATTTGCATATGTGGCTATTGCCTGCATAGCGTTGTCGGCCATAGGGGCTATCGTTGCGTTGCGCTCGAAACAGCGTAACGGATGGGCTATTGCCCTCACCACAACAAGTCTTCTGCTCTTCACGGCATTTATAGTCATTCTGTGGACAACTCTCGAACGTCCACCGATGCGCACTATGGGCGAGACTCGCCTGTGGTACTCCTTCTTCCTGCTACTTTCGGGACTCTTTACATACCTTCGTTGGCACTATCGTTGGATACTCTCCTTCTCAACGCTGCTGGCATCGGTATTTATGATTATCAATATTCTCCGCCCTGAGATTCACGATCAAACGCTAATGCCTGTATTGCAAAGCGTGTGGTTCGTACCTCACGTAGCGGTATATATGTTCTCATACGCACTGCTCGGCTGTGCAACGCTCCTTGCAATCTACTCACTCGTAAAGCCTCAACAGAACATTGATGGTGCAATTGAGAGGTTGCTCTACGGCGGTATCGCCTTCTTCACTATCGGTATGCTCACCGGGTCGTTATGGGCTAAGGAGGCGTGGGGTGCCTATTGGAGTTGGGATGCCAAGGAGGCGTGGGCAGCTGCGACGTGGGGACTATATCTTGTGGCAATACACCTTGCGATGAATCTGCGCAACAGAAACCGCCAAAGACTCTTCTACGGAGTGATTATCATCGCCTTCCTCTCACTGCAAATGTGCTGGTATGGAGTTAATTACCTTCCATCAGCAGCACAAAGTGTTCATACGTACAATCAACTATAACTAAACCAATAAGCTTATGAAGAAGATCAACTGTAAAAGACTGCTATTCGCAGTATTAGCACTCGCCGTTGTGCTGTTTGTGGTCTATCGACTTTGCAATCGAGTACCAAGCGAGGAGCTTGCGCCTGACGCACGTGTTGCCGCTATTCTAACAGACGGTGGATGTCTCAGCTGCCACGCAGCCGATGCCGAGGCACCATTCTATGCCAGCTTCCCCGTTGTTGGCGACGTGGTAACCAAGGATATGGAGGAGGGTTATCGTGCATTCGACATCGCACCTCTTATGTCAGCATTGGAGAGTGGCGTGATGCCTCGTCCTGTGGATGTTGCCAAGGTAGAGAAGGTTATGATGGACAAGAGTATGCCTGCTGCGAAGTATTACCTTATGCACTGGGGTAGCCAGACAACAGATGCTAAGCGTGATATCGTCGTAGATTGGGCTCGTGCCTACCGTGCGGCATATTACAACGATGGTCTTACGGGCGAGCGCGCTGGTGAGCCTATCCGACCTATTGCCGAGGCGAAGGGTATCAACATTTTGAAGGCTACGTTGGGCTATGCTCTCTATCACGACACACGTCTCTCGGTAGATAATACCGTGTCGTGCGCAACGTGCCACATTCTTGATGCTGGTGGTGTTGACAACCACCAATATTCTCACGGTGTTGAGGAGCGTTTGGGAGGCGTTAATGCTCCTACGGTCTATAATGCCGTATATAACTTCGTTCAGTTCTGGGATGGTCGTGCCAGAACCCTCGCCGAGCAGGCAGCAGGTCCTCCACTCAACCCAGTGGAGATGGCATCAACATCGTTCGATGAGATTGTTGCCAAACTTCAAGCCGACGAGAAATTTACAGAGACCTTCCTCAAAGCATATCCAGAGGGTCTTAGCGAGGCTACGATTACCGATGCCATCGAGCAGTTCGAGCGCACACTCGTAACGCCTAACTCACAGTTCGACAAATGGTTGAAGGGCGACGATAGTGCAATTACGGCTGAGGAGCTACGTGGCTACGAGCTATTCAAGGAGTTGGGTTGTGCTACGTGCCACGTAGGTGCGAACTTGGGTGGTGAGTCATACGAGCTTATGGGCTTGCGTCGCCACTACTTCGCAGATCGTGGTTTGGAACTTACCGAGGAGGATAACGGTCGCTTCAAGCAGACTCAGGACGAGAGAGATCGCCACCGTTTCAAGGTGCCAGGCTTGCGCAATATCGAGCTTACGTGGCCATACTACCACGATGGTACACGTGCCACGATGGAGGAGGCCGTACGTGATATGGCTCGCTACCAATCGGATGTTGATATCACCGATGAGGAGACGGCTCTAATTGTAGCATTCCTACGTACGCTTACGGGTGAGTATCACGGCAAGAAGCTAACGAACCCTAATGAGTATGGCGTAACGTTGGATCACGACGAGGAGCATTAGTCCACGATTAATCTTCAGTGTCTGCTTAGACTACATAAGGTTGAAAAAGGTCTATTTTATTGTTCATCATTGTAACAAATGGCTTATGCTCAAAATGCTCATTTACGCTGAGTAAACTGCGCTTTTGGGGGCTTTGAACGCCTTAAAGCTACATCATTTATTCAACCTACCGACAAACCAGCGGATGACTAAAAAGTAAATTAGTCATCCGCCGGTTTGTTTATAAATAAACAACATCCATCCAAAAAGTTTGGAAACTTAGGATTAAAGGGTTATATTTGTCCAGTAAAAATATGTTCTATTTGGGTCCTACGACAATTCAACACCGTAGAACATATAGTAAAACCGACACAAACAGAAAACTTTTATTAATAAAAATCAAACATTTATGAAGAAACTTCTACTTCTGATGGTTGGTCTTGTATGCGGCACGTTTGCTATGGCGCAAACTGTTGTTACGGGTACTGTTGTCGATGAGACCGAACAGCCTCTTATCGGTGCAACAGTAATTGCTCCCGGAACAACCTTGGGTACAAGCACCGATTTGAATGGAACCTTCAAGCTCACGCTTCGAGAGGGTGCCGACAAGGTTCAGGTAAGCTACTTGAACTACAAGACAGTTACGTTTGACATCGCAACTTCGCAGGCTAAGCAGAGTCTTGGTATCGTTGTTATGGAGCCAGAGGCAATCGCTATGGAGGATGTCGTAATCACTCAGTCGATTGCTGTACAGCGTCGTACGCCTGTTGCCGTATCTACGGTATCGGCACAGGAGATCGAGTTCAAGCTCGGTGGACAGGAGTTCCCTGAGATTTTGAAGTCAACACCTGGTGTATATGCCACGAAGGATGGTGGTGGCTATGGCGACTCGAAGATCAATATGCGAGGCTTTAAGTCTGCCAACATCGCCGTTATGATCAATGGTGTTCCCGTAAACGATATGGAGTGGGGCGGTGTCTATTGGTCGAACTGGGCAGGTCTTTCGGACGTAACACGCTCAATGCAGACACAGCGTGGTATGGGTGCTTCGAAGATTTCGTCGCCTTCGGTTGGTGGTACAATCAACATCGTAACAAACACTATCGACGCAAAGCGTGGTGGTAGCGTATCGTATGGTATTGGTAACGACGGTATGAACCAGATGGCTGTAAGCCTCTCGTCGGGCCTTAACGACAAGGGCTGGGCATTCAGCGTTCTCTTCGCTAAGCGTTGGGGCGATGGTTACATTCAGGGCACAGGTTTCGAGGGTTATAACTGGTTTGTAAACGTTTCGAAGCGTATCAACGAAAAGCATCAGCTCTCACTTACAGCATTTGGTGCACCTCAGACTCACAACCAGCGTAAGCCTCTTTACGCAGGTCTCTCAATCGAGGAGTGGGATAAGGTTGCTAAGTGGACTGGCGAGAAGAATAAGTATCGCTACAACGCGGTATATGGTTTCGACAACAACGGCAAGGAGCGTTCGTCAATGGTTAACCACTATCACAAGCCTCAAATCTCGTTGAACCACCAGTGGCAGATCGACCACAAGTCGGCTCTCTCGACGGCTCTCTACGTATCTATTGGTCGTGGTTATGGCTATTCAGGTCAGGGTCGTACATCGGCTTACCGCGCTATGTGGAATGGTTCGTCAAATGGTAAGCTTCTTACCGACTTCCGTAAGCCAGATGGTACGTTTGACTATGGTGCAATTCAGGATATGAACGCCGCAAGTACAACGGGTTCTAACATGGTTATGTCGAAGTCTGTTAACAACCATATGTGGTATGGTTTGCTCTCGACCTACACCAACGAGTTGCTCCCAGGTTTGGAGCTTTCTGCTGGTGTTGATGTACGTTACTACGTAGGTGAGCACAGCAACGAGATTATCGACCTCTATGGTGGTCAGTACTTCATCGACGATGGCGACCGTAAGAACGTAAAGGTTGAGAACAATATCGCTGCTGCCGATCCAAACTGGAAGAACGAGAAGCTCACCACGGGCGACATCGTATATCGCGACTACGACGGCCACGTTCACCAGGAGGGCGTATTTGCACAGTTGGAGTGGACAAAGAATAAGATTAATACCTTCGTATCGGGTTCGTTCTCGAACACTGGTTACTGGCGTGTTGACCGCTTCTACTACGACGAGGCACACCAGCGCTCTGAGACCATCAGCTTCCTCGGCTTCACAGCTAAGGCGGGTGTTAACTGGAACGTTACTAAGAAGTCGAACCTCTTCCTCAACGTAGGTTACATCTCACGTGCTCCATTCTTCTCGGGCGGTGCATTCTTGCAGTCAACAACAAGCCATATGACTAACCCTGATGCAGTTAACGAGAAGGTATTCTCGGTTGAGGGTGGTTATGGTCTTCGCACCGAGCGTTTCTCGATGAACGTAAATGCTTACTACACATTGTGGATGGATAAGTCAGATGTTCGTTCAAAGCTTATGTCGAATGGCGACTACGCACGTGTTAACCTTACGGGTATTGATGCTCGCCACGCTGGTATCGAGATTGATCTCCGCTACAAGCCAGCACGTTGGGTAAACCTCACAGGTATGCTCTCGTGGGGCGACTGGGTATGGGCAAGCGACGCTAAGGGTTACTAC
>X3_Alpine_Chamois__coassemble_19_pt1 | contig 15664 bp, 9 predicted proteins | sample X3_Alpine_Chamois__metabat2_high_PE_002 | metagenome-assembled genome bin X3_Alpine_Chamois | reverse complement strand
TCAAGACATATAGTGGTTGCCGATGCTGCCATCGGCACGAACCTGGTAGGCTCACGCCGTGATATCTGCCCCGATACACTGTCGCTAACCGATAGCGCACGTGTGGCTGAGCTCTACGACGAAGCTATCAAGGCAGGAGCGAGAATCATCACCTCGAACACCTTCCTCTCCGACCCACTAATGCTCAAAGAGTGTGGCGTGGAGCAAACAACAGAAGAGATTGTCGAGGCAGCACTTGCCATAGCACGTGGGGCTGTTGAGAGAGGCGAGAAGGAGGTATTTATCGCTGGCTCGATAGGCCCATCAACACGCAACATATCGCTGGCCATCGACCTTAGCGAGGAGGAGCTGCGTGAGTCATACCGCCGATTGATTTTGGCATTAGATAAGGGTGGTGCTGATATCTTTCTCATCGAAAGTATCACCGATGTGCGCAACGCTGAGATAGCTGCCGAGATATGTCGTGAGGTAGCCCCCGAGAAGCCCATAATATTCTCCGCCGTACTCTCAAAGATTGGCGGTCTATTGCTCTCGGGACGAACCATCGAGAAGTATGTCGAGGATGTCGCAAAATTTGAGCCTCTCGCCATAGGCTTTAACTGCTCGGCAGGCGTAAAGAGTGTTGTAGATAACATCGAGCTACTCACACGCTACACCTCGTGTGCTACCTACTGCTCGCCATCTGCAGGCATACCCGACGCCAAGGGTCGCTATCCCGAGAGTGTGAAGAAGCATACCGAGACGCTACGCAGTGCTGCCGAACGAGGTCTGCTCAGCATTGTTGGCGGTTGCTGTGGTACAACAGCGGCATACACACGCAGCATTGCGCAGATGGCACGCCACTACAAAGCACGTAAAACCGAATAAACGTCAATACCTATGACTCCTATTGAATTGCGTCGTGAGATACATCGCCATCCTGAACTGTCGTTCGAGGAGCACAACACACAACGCCTCATTATGGAGGCTCTACAAGCCGAGGGCATCAGTTGCCGTACGATTGCTGGCACAGGAGTTCTTGCCATTATCGAGGGTGAGCGTGGCAACCTTCGACGTGGCGTGGTGCTACGTGCTGATATCGATGCACTACCCATCGCCGAACTTAACGACATAGACTTTCGTTCGGAGAACGATGGTGTTATGCACGCTTGTGGCCACGATATGCACACTGCCATACTCTTCGATGTGTTGTGCCAGATGCAGCATAATCGTGATTTCGAGGGCACACTCTTCGGCATCTTCCAGCCTGGCGAAGAGCTGAACCCTGGTGGAGCATCACTCGTTCTAGCGGAGCATCCATTCGAGGGTTACGACATAGCCGCTGTCATCGGTGAGCACGTCGATGCACGTTTGGAGGTTGGCGAGATTGGCATATGCCCAGGTCGCTTTATGGCGTCGAACGACGAGTTGCGTTTCTATGTCGAAGGTCGTGGCGGACACGCTGCACGTCGCAAGGAGATTGACGATACCGTAACCGCGATGTGCGATATGGTTATGCGCACGACACAGCTCAATTCGCCCGATGTTGTGATATCGGTGGGTCGCATTATTGCCGATGGCGCAACCAATGTCATCCCCGAGAGAGTCTCTGCCGAGGGTACGATGCGCACCTTCGACCGTGAGGCACGTGAGCGCGTTCACACTCTGCTCCACAATAACGCCCAAAACATCGAGCAAGAGTATGGTGTGAAGGTAGAGGCAGATATCAATAGGGGTTATCCTTGTGTGGTCAACGACGTGATGCTCGCCTACGAGGCTATGATTGTTGCCAGCGACGAGGGGGTTAACGTCAAGGAGCTGCAACCCATCCCTATGGCCGAGGACTTCGGCTACTACACCGAGTGCTACCCTTCACTCTTCTATCGCTTAGGTATCGGGGCAAAGTCGGGAGGCTCACACACCGCAACATTCCTCCCCGACGAGGGTGCTATGGAGGTTGGTGCTAAGGTGATGCGCCGTATGGCTCTTCACATTCTAAACAAGTAAACAATGGGGAAAAAAAAAAATAAAAGGGGAAATAATCGTGATGAGCGCGCTTCGTTCATTGTGGATATGTTTCGAGAGTTTCCCGATAACAAGTTTTCGCTCAAACATCTTGCTGCGGCATCAGGAGGTGCCGATAGGGATGGTCGTAATATGACTTTTGCCATTCTTCGTCAGCTTATCGAAGATGGCTTTGTAGAGGAGGTGGCACGTAGCAAGTACCGCCTATCACGCTCAGCAATGCCACGATACGAGGGTATAGTTGAGAGCTGTACACCAGCTATGCTCTATGTTCACGTCGAGGCGTTGGAGAGCGATGTGTATGTATCTCGCCGCAATGGTGGCGGTGCTCTCGATGGAGATAGGGTATCGCTTGTTGTTGCACGCCGTTCACGTAATGGTGAGCTTGAAGGGACTATTACAGCTGTCTTGGAACGTAGCCGACGACCATATGTCGGCATAGCACAACTCACCACGAACTCGATATTCGTAACTCCCGATACACGTCGCATAGGAACGGATATTTACCTGCCACGTAAGTTATATCCGAAGGTCGAAGAGGGCGACAAGCTTAGTGTACGTATCATCGACTGGCCAGAGGGCGAACGCCTGCCCCACGGCGAACTTGTAGAGCGTCTTGGCAGGGCTGGCGAGAACGATACGGAGATGCACGCCATACTTGCTGAGTTCGACCTACCATATCACTTCGAGCCTGAGGTAATTCGTGCCGCCGAGGCTATACCAGGCCAGATTACCGAGAAGGAGATTGCACAACGTCGAGATATGCGTGATCGTACGACATTTACCATCGACCCGGCAGATGCTAAGGACTTCGACGATGCACTATCAATCCGTAAACTATCGGATGGTGTATGGGAGGTTGGCGTACACATTGCCGACGTAACACACTATGTTACACCAAACTCGGTTGTCGATAACGAGGCAGTGGAGCGTGCTACATCGGTATATCTTGTTGACCGAACCGTACCAATGTTACCTGAGAGGCTCTGCAACGAGCTATGCTCACTGCGTCCTCACGAAGACAAGCTCTGCTTCTCGGCAGTGTTTACCATCAACGAGAACCTCGATATCCTCGACGAGTGGTTTGGTCGCACGGTGATACACTCCGACCGACGCTTCGCCTACGAGGAGGCACAACAGGTAATCGAGAGTGGCGCAGGCGACTTCTCGCAGGAGATTCTCACACTAAATCGTCTGGCACAGGGTATGCGTCAGGAACGTTTCAAGCACGGTGCAATAGCCTTCGAGCGAGATGAGGTGCGCTTCACACTCGACGAAAAGGGGCGTCCAATCGGCGTATATACCAAGGTGCAGAAGGAGGCAAATCAGCTTATCGAGGAGTTTATGCTCCTTGCCAATCGCCGTGTGGCTGAGTTTTGCGCACACCGCATATCGAATGGTCGCAAAGTACCACGACCAATGGTCTTTCGTGTTCACGACGAGCCATCGGAGGATAAGCTCGGTCGCTTCCGAGACTTTGCACTACGCTTCGGTCATTACTTCAAGGCAACGAAGGGTAGAGCTATCGCTAAGGAGATGAACAAACTCCTCAAAGAGGTGCAAAATAGTGCTGAGGCCAATGCCATAACCACGCTCGCTGTGCGCAGTATGGCTAAGGCCACCTACACCACCGATAACATTGGACACTACGGCTTAGCATTCCCCTACTACACTCACTTCACATCGCCTATCCGTCGTTACCCAGATATGATGGTACACCGCATATTGGCAACCTATCTCGCAGGTGAGAAGCGCGTAGATAAACACCACTTAGAGCAGCTCGCAGTACACTCTACCGAGCGCGAAATCATAGCTTCGGAGGCGGAGCGTGCCAGCATAAAGTACAAGATGGCAGAATTTATGAAGGATCGCATCGGCGAGGAGTTCGACGGCGTTGTATCTGGACTGACTGAGTGGGGTGTATATGTCGAACTGAACGAGACTCACGTCGAAGGTATGGCATTCCTACGCGATATCGACGATGACTACTACTCGTTCGATGAGGCGCGTTACGAGATTGTAGGTCGCTCATCGGGCATACGCCTTACACTCGGCACACCCGTACGCATACGTGTAAAGAGTGTCGATCTGAACCGTCGCACACTCGACTTCAAACTCCTGTTAAATCGCAAATAATGAAAGATATAGACTATATACTTGAGAAGGCCCTCGAACGTGAAACTTTGACGCGCGATGAGGCATACGCGCTCTACGACCGCGCACCCTTACAACTACTCGCAAGCGTAGCCGATACGTTGCGTCGTAGTGCCGTTGATGACCCCACGATCGTTACGTGGCAGATAGACCGCAACGTAAACATCACGAATGTCTGCAAGTCGGGATGTCGCTTCTGCAACTTCCATTGTAAGCCTCACGAGGATGATAAGGCGTATATCACCACGATGGCAGAGTATCGCACGAAGATTGATGAGGCACTGCGCCTCGGTGCCGACCAGCTACTATTACAGGGTGGACTACACCCTCGCCTCGGCATCGACTTCTACGAGACACTCTTCCGCCAGCTAAAAAAGGAGTATCCTATGCTTAGGCTCAACGCCCTCGGCGCACCAGAGATATCGCATATAGCAACAATTAGCAACCTTACGACCGTAGAGGTATTGCAGAGGCTAAAGGCAGCAGGCCTTGACACCCTGCCAGGTGCTGGTGCTGAAATTCTTGCGGAGGATGTACGTAAGCGCATATCGCCAGCCAAGCCCTCGGCACGTGAATGGGTACGTGTTATGCACGAAGCACATAAGTTGGGTATTCCATCAACCGCAACGATGATGTACGGCCACGTCGAGACGCCACACCAGCGCATCGACCATCTACTTACAATACGCGATTTACAAGCACTCAAACCAGCAGGAGCGCGAGGTTTTACAGCCTTCATCCCGTGGGTATTCTGCCCTAAGGGTACAGCCTTGGAGCGTGAGGGCATAGCCCCCCAGTTCTCAGCAACAGAGTATCTGCGAATAATTGCTATGAGCCGAATAGTGCTACACAACATCCGCAATATTCAAGCATCGTGGCTCACCGTAGGCAAGGAGGTTGCCGAGATAGCCCTCAACAGCGGTGCAAACGATATGGGCTCGATTATGATTGAGGAGAATGTAGTGTCGTCTGCAGGTGCCTCAACACGCTTCGACAAAGAGGCTATACAGGCAACAATACGACGCGCTGGCTTCACTCCACGCCTTCGCGACCAATTGTACAACTACCGCGAAATTTAGTCGCGGTAGTTGTATCACTTTATGTCATCCTACTTGACAACTATCTCATCTACAAAGAGGAAACCCGAGAATTTACTTCGGTGTGCCTTATATCTTATGTAACGGGCATCTGTCGCGCCCTCCCAGCCAAATGCTTTGAACGATGGAAGTTCATCGACCACTACTTCGTGTTCGATTGCTGCCACTTGCTCATAGTTCTCCCCATCGCTCGATACCCAAATCTCAACCAAGCATGGCATAAAGACTCCTGGGCCACAAATCTGCATAAAGTCGGCAGTAATCGAACGAATCGGCATAACGCTCTCCAAGTCGATGATGACATCCACACCACCACGACCCAAGAAGCCCTGCCAACGATTATCGGCATAGGTCCACGTACCTCGTAGTCCGTCGGTAAGTGTAGCATCACCAGCCGCGGCGTACTTCGGAGCATAGTAACGTGATGGGGCAATGTAGGTAACAGGTCGTCTCAACGCAAGATGCTCGACAGGAGTCTTAGATTCAGGACGATTGCCAATCTCATTTTTTAGATCAAATGGCGCATATCCGCGCTCAATCATATCGTCAACAATCTCAACAGCACGGCTACGAAACTCCTTGAAATCACGATTTTGTGGTTCTGACCATCCAATCTCTGCTATGGCAATAGCACGTGGCCAGAGCATCATCTCGTAATGGTCGTCGGTAGGAATAAACTCCGCCCACAAATTCGCCTGAACACCCTTGATGTGTCTGCGTACATCGGCATCCATAGTCTCGGGAGCCGGCTCATACGAATACACCTTCTCCAATGGCAGATAACCACCTATGCTCTCGGGTTGAGAGTAAGGTGCATCCTGCGGAGCGTCGATATAGCAGTAGCCATGAGGCGACATTATGGCATCGTGGCCTGCAGCCGCAGCAGCAATACCTCCCTCCTCGCCACGCCACGACATAACCGTGGCGTTAGGAGCGAGTCCGCCCTGTAAAATCTCATCCCAGCCGATAATCTGGCGTCCCTTATCGTTGAGATACCTCTCCACGCGGCATATCATATAACTCTGCAACTCATCGACACTCTCCAAACCCTCCTCACGCATACGTCGTTGGCAATCCTCGCACAGTTTCCAATTATCCTTGCTTGCCTCGTCGCCACCTATATGTATATATTCCGAAGGAAAAATCTCGATTATCTGGTCCAATACACGCTGCATCAGCTCGAACGACTCCTCCTTGCCGATACACAACTCGCCCTGGAACTGAGGGTTATGCGTACATTTCAAATGAGGATATGTGGCAAGCACCTCATCAGAGTGTCCGGGCATCTCAATCTCGGGAATGATGGTTATATAGCGGTCAGCAGCATACTCCACCAACTCACGTGCCTCCTGCTGCGTAAGATAACCGCCATAGGCACCCTCACTACCCTCATTGACATGTCCTCTATCACCATACCACCACTCCTTCCAAGTAGCTGGTTTACGCCAAGCGGCATACGACGTAAGTTCAGGATAGCCGTCAATCTCGATACGCCAACCTGCGGCATCGGTAAGGTGCAGGTGCAATCTATTCATCTTAACACGCGCCATCATATCAATCTGACGCATAAGGAACTCTTTTGTTCGGAAGTGGCGTGATATATCAATGAGTACACCTCGATAATCAAAACGCGGAGCATCCTCAACCCTACCAACACACAACCTATCGGCATCACCTACCAACTGTCTAAGACTCTGTAAACCATAATATAGGCCAGCAGGCTTGCCAGCCTCAATCGTTATACCCGACTTCTCGATACGCAACACATAACCCTCGTCGGTCGTAATATCATCTACCAAATCGAGGTTGAGATAGCCACGTTTAGGTAGGCGTTCTACACTCTCAAAACGACAATTAACACTACCCAAAGCCACCATAAGACGCTGATAATCCATTTTATCAATAGTCTCATCCACATATACTTTCAAGCCCTTTTTAAGGTCAAGAGTCTCGTCGTAATTCCACACCTCAACAGCAGGAACAGGTGTAATACGATTTGTCTGAGCCACAGCTATATTTGTAGCACCTATTGCAAAGAGTAGAACTAACTGAAAAAGTCTTAAAATTCTCATACCACAGATATATTTTTACAAATGTACGAAAAAGAGTTGGTAATACATCACTCGACGGGCGTTTATTTACGATAAATAGTGTGCAAACCCCACTGTTATGAGGTAAACATACTAAAATTTATCTGCTTACACCCAATATTCTACATTTTCTTATCGAACAACAACACCCCAATTTTCTGAACAAAAAATTAGAAGATTATCTTTTGTAAAGAAAATTATACTATATTTGCAACGTATTAACCTAAATTAATGAGATTTATGAATTTTACTACTTTTTCAGAAAAAACTTACTCTTCACCTACACTCACCGTTGTGGAGTGCAAGATAGAGCAGGGCTTCTTGCTCAGCTATACCGAGGTTGATTCCCCAGACTTTGAGAATGAAAACGAGCTTTAATACTTTTGTGATATGAAAAAATTTATATACAGCATTTTAGCATGCGCAGCTCTCTTTTTTGTCGGCTGCCAGACACCAGAGGTTGAGCAGATTGTAACCGCAGATATGGTAGAGCTTGCCATCGAAGCAAGTAGCACCGATATTGATGAGACACGCCTTTCGCTCAACGGCAATACCACAAAGTGGGAGGTTGGCGACCGCATTACTGTTGCATTCATCAGCGGTACAAACAAGGCTTCGTATGCCAACTTCGAGGTTAAATCTTCAAGCGACATTTCACAGGATGGCAAGGCCATATTCCGTGGTTCAGCTCCTGCGGGTAGCTACTACGCAATATCGGCGATATACCCAGGTGTTGACAATGGCTCGAATAGCGTAACTCTCGACCGCACAAGCAAGAATAATGTATTTATGTCGTCGCACCGCGCTGAGAGCATCACTATTGACAACAACACCAAGTCGCTACCGTTGGACTTCTCGCACTTGATGCACAAGCTCGATGTTAACCTCTCGTTGGCAAGTGGCTATACATCTGACGATCTATCGGCAACAGATATCCGCGTGGAGATGACAGCTAAGAGCAACGGCACACCTATTAATTTTTGGCAAACAGCAAGCTACAATACCACCACAAACACTCTGTCGCAGCAATCATCTACTAATGTTATAAGCCTTGCGACATCTGGTAAGACATCGGCAAAGAGCCTCAGCCTTTCAACACTTATCTTTTCGCTCGGCACACAGCGAAATGTGGCGTTTACCTTCACGGTGTATATCAACAACAATAAGTGTTATGTGATTGAGAAGCCTGAGGACGGCACTCTTACGACATTTGCTATGTCGGGTGGTAAGACAACTGTGGTAAACCTCGAACTGAGTCAACATAACAACGTTAGCGGCGGCTCAGAGCAGAAGGCTATCACACTAAACGCCTCAAAAACAACGATTAAGGCGAATGGTTCTGATAGCGTTCAACTAATCGTTGTAACAGATGATGACAATAAGGATGTTACCTCAGAGTCAACAATCTATGTTAATGGTGCAAAGCTAAACGGCACATCATTCTCAACAACCGAGGCTGGAAGCTATACGCTCTACGCTATGCGCAATGAGGTTTGTTCTAACGAGATTACCATCACAGCCGAGAAGGTTGCGACAGGCAAAACTATCGTCTTTGCCGAGGGTGTAACCCTCACATCGGGTTGGTACGATGTGAATAAGATGGCTAAGGGTGATAATGGCGACATTAATATGTGTTGGGCTGCCGCATCGTCTAATATGATTCAGTGGTGGCAGGATCGCTATGTGGCTGCTGGCAAGGAACTCCCATCTAAGGCAATTAGCGGCAGGGGCACAAAGATGCACTCAGGCGATACATTCAACCGCACATACGAACTTGCCCTTATGGATATGTTCCGCGAGGAGTGGGATAACAGTCGAGGATGTTCATCAACTGAGGGTATTCCTTGGTATTTCGAGGGTGTAAACCTTGGCGAGATGGCATCGGCTGGGTCTCAGGCATTTCCCAAAACTGATGGTGGCTATTGGAAGGATATTTGGAGTACAATCAAGCCTATGCTATACTGCGAATATGACTATATGTTTAACAACTACACAAATCTATACACTGCTCAATATGTATCATTTGGCGGATGGGCATCGGAGTGGGACTATCAGCCTATGAAGAAGGGCGAGGAAGCACTTGCAGCATTCTCTGAGTGTGTAGTAGATTTTATTGATAGGGGTATAGCTTCGATGACTATCTCACTCAATTCGAATGGAGGTTTGCTGCACGCAACAACCCTCTGGGGCTATGAGATAGACAATGAGACTGGCTACGTTACCCGCATCTGGATTACTGACTCCGATGACTTGGAGACAGAGCCAAAACAGGAGCTCCTAAACGAGTATAATGTATCAGCTATTGACGGCGATCATAAGATTGCCATCACGTCGGAGAGCGTACGCTACCGCAAAGCTTATGTAACGCAGCTCCTTCCATTATCGGGCTACGGTTCAGCAAACAAATAGAGGAGCTTTCATCCAATTCTCAACTAAGGGTAGGGCGTGCAAAATGCACACTCTACCCTTTTTATATAAGGTATAGCGCATATATTTTTGCGCTTTTCTCTTTTTTTCGTATCTTTGTTGCCAAATGTGAAATAACTAAAAATTATATAGATATGATGATTGAACTCAGTGAACAAGAACAGTTGCGCCGACAGTCGCTAAAAGCTCTGCGCGAACTTGGTATTAACCCCTATCCTGCTGCACGCTATGAGGTTACAGCCTCAGCACGTGAGATTGCCGAGAACTACGATGCCGAGAAGGGAAACTACTCGGAGGTATCTATCGCAGGCCGTATTATGAGCCGTCGTATTATGGGTTCGGCATCCTTCTTCGAGCTTCAAGATGCAACAGGTCGTATTCAGGTCTATATTCGTCGCGATGACATCTGCCCAGAGGGCGACCCTACGCTCTACAACACCGTATTCAAGAAGCTCTTGGATATCGGCGACTTCATTGGTGTAGAGGGCTTTGCATTTCTTACAAATACGGGCGAATTATCGGTACACTGTAAGAAGTTTACAGTACTCTCGAAGTCGGTGCGCCCATTGCCTGTTGTTAAACAGAAGGATGGCCAGACATTCGACGCCCTTACCGACCCTGAGGTGCGCTATCGCCAGCGTTATCTCGACCTTGTGGTAAACCCACACGTCAAAGAGACCTTTGTAAAGCGTGCCAAGATTATGCAGACAATGCGTGATTTCTTCAACGAGAGAGGTTATCTCGAAGTTGAAACACCTATTTTGCAGCCTATTCCTGGTGGCGCCGCAGCTCGTCCGTTCATCACTCACCACAACGCTCTCGACATAGACTTCTATATGCGAATAGCTACGGAGCTCTACTTGAAGCGTCTTATCGTGGGTGGATTTGATGGTGTTTATGAGTTTGGTAAGAACTTCCGTAACGAGGGTATGGACCGTACGCACAACCCAGAGTTCACCTGTATGGAGATATACGTAGCATACAAGGATTACATATGGATGCAGGAGTTCACCGAGCAGATGTTGGAGCGTGTAGCCACAGCCGTAAACGGCACTACGGATGTTGTACTCGATGGTAAGACCATCTCGTTCAAGGCTCCATTCCGCCGTATCACCATGACAGACGCTATCCGCGAGAAGACGGGTTACGACATCACAGGTCAGACCGAGGAGCAACTCCGAGAGGCGTGCCAGCGACTCAATGTCGAGATTGATGATACGATGGGTAAGGGTAAGCTTATCGACGCTATCTTCGGTCAGTACTGCGAGGAGCATCTCGTTCAGCCAACGTTCGTTACCGACTACCCTATTGAGATGTCGCCACTCTGTAAGCGACACCGCGACAACGAGGACCTCACCGAGCGTTTCGAGTTGTTCGTAAATGGTAAGGAGCTTTGCAACGCCTACTCAGAGCTTAACGACCCAATCGACCAGTTGGAGCGTTTCCAGGAGCAGATGCGACTCTCGGAGAAGGGCGACGACGAGGCTATGACCATCGATATGGATTTCGTACGTGCATTGGAGTATGGTATGCCATCTTGCTCGGGTATGGGTATGGGTATCGACCGTCTCACAATGTTTATGACTGGCGAGACCTCTATTCAAGATGTTCTCTTCTTCCCTACGATGCGTCCTGAGAAGAAGGTTGTTGCCGATGCTGAGGAGGTTTACACCGAAGCAGGCATTCCCGCAGAGTGGGTTGCAGTAATCCAGAAGATGGGCTACATCACCTTGGAGGCGTTTAAGAACACAGCGGCAACAGGTGGTATGAAACTCTTCAACGACCTATGTGGCTTCAACAAGAAGAATAAGCTGGGACTTGCCACTGCCGACATCAAGGCGTGGATTGAGAATAACAAAGAGGAATAACAGTATAAAATAAGGAGATATAACAATGAGAAAGAAGATTGTAGCAGGTAACTGGAAGATGAACACCACTCCTTGTGAGGGTGTTGAGTTGGCAAAGGGTGTAGCAGCTGGTCGTGGCGAGGTATGCGACTGCGTGAACCTTATCGTTTGTCCTCCATTTACCCATCTATCAAGCGTTATCGAGAGCCTCGCTGGTTCGAATGTAGCAGTTGGCGCACAGGATTGCGCAACAGAGGTTAAGGGTGCATATACTGGTGAAGTTGCAGCATCTATGATTGCTGCCCTCGGTTGCAAGTATGTTATCCTCGGACACTCGGAGCGTCGTCAGTACTATGGCGAGACATCTGAGACATTGAACAAGAAGATGGCACGCGCCTACGAGAATAACCTTACCCCTATCTACTGCGTTGGCGAGAACCTCGACGAGCGCGAGGCAGAGCGTCATTTCGACGTGGTTAAGGCACAAATCGAGGAGGTTGTATTCAACCTTAGCGAGGAACAGTTCAAGAACTTGGTTATCGCCTACGAGCCAGTATGGGCTATCGGCACAGGTAAGACAGCTACGGCTGAGCAGGCACAAGAGATTCACGCATACATCCGCGAGGTACTCCGCTCAAAGTTTGGCGTAGCAGCTGAGGAGTGTCCTATCCTCTATGGTGGTTCGTGCAAGCCTTCAAACGCAAGTGAAATCTTCGCTAAGGAGGATGTAGATGGTGGCTTGATTGGCGGTGCAGCTCTCAAAGCCGACGACTTCTTGGCTATCGGTAAGTCATTCTAACATAGCACATCGCCAGAAGAGAATAGCAAATATTGGCGGTTAGTATAGAGTAGATAGACTGTATAGGCTACGGCATTATTCGTGGCGAGAGTAGCACGCAATAAGGTGCAAACTATGCGGTGCCACACAACACTACTCTAATCCGACAGTTCTCTTCTAAGCATACAAAAAATGTGGGTATCCGCTTGGATACCCACATTTTGTTTGTCTATCTTCAACAACTACTCGTGGAGGAAGAATGGACGGATATAGTCGCTGTTCATAATTGGAAGCGTAACAACAGGTCTTGCCTCCACAGCATTAACCTCTGCAACAGGAGCTACAACGCTCTCCTGCTTGATGATATCGAGGCTCATAACACCCATAGGCTGGTCACCAATTACCATCGACTTAGAGAGTGCTGATGCCGAAGCATTCTCACCAGCATTAGCCTTCTCAACAAGCTTCTTCAAATCTTCAATGTTACCCTTGTTCTCAACCGTAGCCATTGTGTAGCAACGACCAAGCGAGCCTGGTGTACCATTGCTATCAGTTGCATAGGCAAGAGCTGTCATAGGTGCATCCCACTCTGTTACGTAGAAGCTATAAGGCGATGTCTTCTTAACAGTTGACCAAAGAGACATTGTAAGCTTCCAGAGCTCTGAGTCAGAGTACTGGTTAACATTGGTAACATCGTCACCAACCATTGTTGAGAAGAGTGTACGAGCTCCGTCGAAGTCAGCATACTCAATAGCTGTGATAGCCTTACCCTTTGTTGCCGCTGGCTTACCAAATACAGCACCATTCTCCTCATCACCAGAGAAGTTACCAAGGCACTTCACCGTAGGATTAACGCTACCCAATGCCAAAGTTGTTGCCAATGGATCGAACTCGTGAACCTTAACAACCTCACCTGTGATATGGTCGATTGCCATAATTACACCCATAACCGTCGTCTCTGGATAGAGACCGCCAATGTTTGCAGATGTGTTGCCGCTATAATAGTAGCTGCCAAGAATCTGTGCAATTGTGAAGTCAGGGTTATACATCTGCTGCATCTTGAGCATCTCCTGAATACCCTCGTTAACCAAAGTTACAAGTTCATCTCTATTATAATCAGCAGGAGACATTACATCCATATAGTAGTATGTCGTTACCTCCGATGCATTGACACCAAGCTTGAAGCCATAAGGGCTAACCTCGGTAGCCGACATTGTAAATGTAGTCTGGTCGGCAGGAGGTGCAGGCAACGTACGGAATGTAACCATCTCAGGCTCGGTAGTTATACCACCTGCATAACCGAAGGCGATAACGTAATAATCTGTATCTGGTGAGTCAACCTTATACTTGAATGAGCTACCTGGGCCACCTGTATAATCCTGAACACCAGTATAGAGCATTGCGCCATTGTTCATAGCACCACCATACATACCAACAATCTCATTCATAATCTCCTCAGCACTCTTCTTGCCATCCCACTCAGCACACATCCAGCAGAATGTCTTATCTTTGCTCGATGGAACAATCTTGATAGCTGCACGATTAGCTGTTACATCTTCAACAGTAATATCGAATGTAAGCTCCTCGCTATTTGGATCACCTGTCCTATATGTCGATGTAGTAACATCTGAGATAATTGTTACATCACCATTTTCGGTAATATCAAATGCAGCAACCAAGTTTGTATAATCCATATTTGCATTCAAACTACTTGCTTCAAGTGCCAATGCTCCCTTGTGGAAGAGTGCATTTATGATATCTTGTGCTCCATAACCTGCATTTGACAACTGTCCGATCTGCATCTGCAAGCAATATATGATAAAGTCCTGATCGTTCATCTTATAATCACCGTTAGGGTCGGTATAAGAGTTGTAAGCCGAAGATGGTACGGTATAGAAGTACCAGATAATCTCAGGATCAGATGGGGTTACTTTGAATGTTGCACTGTTACCAGATACGACAGTCTCAATGTCGAACGAAACATCTACCTTTGGTCTATCGGCAGTAGTAACCTTTGCTTTGAGAAGTTCTGTATTGGCAACATAGCCATTTGCAGAATCAACACCAAAAAGAATTACATAGTAGTCGCTCTCAGGAGCAAGACCTGTATAGCGGCTCTCCAATATACCACGATCTACAATCTCTGGCATATACTCTTCCAAGGTCTTACCCTTTGTACGCGCCTCGCTGGTAAACTCCTGATAGAGTGTAGCTACCAAATATTCATCCTTTGTAAACTCTTCAACCGTCTCAGCATCATAAAGCATGCAGATGTAGTCAGCATTGAGATCTGTTGGCGTTACAACAAACGAGAATGACGAATAAGCAGGCTCTTCAATCTCAATCTTGAAATGTTCGTTTGAGAATGTGAGTTCATCACCTGGAGTAGGAGGTACAGGCTCTGGCTTTTGCTGGTCAGCCTCAATCTGTGGATCTGTAATGTCAACGCAGCATCCCACAAACGACAATGAGCAGATCGCCAAAAGCATCATTAACCAATTGAATTTTTTCATAGTTTTTGTTAGTATTAAGTTGTTTGACTAAATTTCGAATAACTCAAAAATAAAATCTATTTCCACGCTACAAAAATATATTTTTTTTCGTGTTACACAAAATTTTACGCTAACTTTTTTGACTGAGTGAATTGCAATAGGCTCGGCTCTACATTTCATAGAGTTTTCTACCTTAAACTCCCGTCAAACTAATAGCGAAGCAATGAGTGTTGTATGATGCAGACTACGCGCATCGTATAGGCGTAAATACCTCCGTGCGTTAATAATGGCCTATTGCCAGAACTGCATAGATAATTAGTGGACACCATCACCGCGTAGGGTACAACTCCTATCTACGATAAATACCATATTTTCATTGCTTACAATGGACTATTAACAAATGCTTTATCTATCGTGCAAAGGCCTTTTTTTCATTAGATGTTGGCAAAGGCGACACTGATACGATAAGCGGTGAATTTCTTGTCAGAAGGGCGTCGAGTGCTACACTCGGCAAAATGCCGTCGATGTATATGTGATTCTTTCTTGTCAAGAAGCGTGAGATGTGGCAACAAAAGAGAACTCCCCGAATGGGACATACTTGACGTATTTCCCATTCGGGGAGTTGAGTTTGGTGTCGCAGATTGCGACTTTTCACAAGAAAGCGTGATTACATCTTCTTGCCAACATTAGTCTTCTTCGCACCCTTTGCTGCAGAAGCCTTTGCAGCAGCAGCCTTAGGAGCAGCCTTCTTAGCAGTCTTCTTCTCAGCTACAAC
>X3_Alpine_Chamois__coassemble_16_pt1 | contig 16701 bp, 15 predicted proteins | sample X3_Alpine_Chamois__metabat2_high_PE_002 | metagenome-assembled genome bin X3_Alpine_Chamois | reverse complement strand
TGTACTGTACCGCGCTGACGAACGATAATGTTACCCGCCTTAGCGAACTGACCACCGAAAAGCTTTACACCGAGTCGCTTGCTCTCTGACTCACGGCCGTTCTTAGAACTACCAACACCTTTTTTGTGTGCCATCTTCTACCAATTTTTAAGGGTTACGCATTAATTTCCTCAACGAGAACCTGAGTCAGATACTGACGATGACCGTTACACTTCTGATAACCTGTTCTACGCTTCTTCTTGAAGACAAGGACCTTATCGTCCTTCAAGTGCTTCAAGATCTTGCACTTTACTGAGGCGCCTTCTACTACAGGTGCACCTACCTTAACCTGACCGTCGTTGTCTACAAGCAGGACTTTGTCGAAGCTCAAAGACGAGTTTTCCTCGCCCTGGAGACGGTGAACATAGAGCTTACGACCCTTCTCAGCCTTAAACTGCTGACCTGCGATCTCTACTATTACGTACATTTAATCTAAAAATTGAATGTTTAGCGGGGCAAAGATACGAAACTTTTTATAAACTGCAAACATATTTGATAATCTTTTTTGGGGTTTTACTGTGTAAAAGTCGATTGGTTGCTAACACGTTGAGTAGTAAGTTGTAAATATTCCATCAAAAATGTGGTACATATATTGGATATATAGAAATATATTATTAACTTTACAACACCATTGATAATGTTAGTTAAAACCGCCTCTACGATGATCGACGATAGTATCAGAGAGTATCTTCTTCCCGAGCAGTTTAACGCTGCTGTGCGAGCTGGTGCAGCTATTATGAAGATATATAAGAATAGCGACGATTATGACGTATCGCTCAAAAGCGACCATACGCCAATAACCATTGCCGATCGTATGGCACATAATACCATTCAAGAGTCTCTGGGCAAAACACGTATTCCTATACTCTCGGAGGAGGGTCGCCAGATGCTCTACGATGAGCGTCGAAATTGGGAACTCTTTTGGTTGGTTGACCCATTAGATGGTACGGTTGAATTTATCAAGGGGAATAACGAGTTTACGGTGAACATAGCACTTATGGAGAATAATGTGTGTATAAGTTCGGTGGTCTATGTCCCGTATCATAACAAGATGTACATTGGCGAGCGTGGGCGTGGTGCGTGGGTTATGCACGATGTTAAGCCTGATGCTGATGCTGCATATACCTATGACGAAATACGTAGTTACCAACGTTCACTTCCATTAAAGGAGGCGGAGCACGACAGATTCCGTGTTGCCGTATCGCGTTCGCACCAGACTGAGGAGACACACAGACATATCGACGAGCTACGTGTTAAGCATCCCGATTTGGAGGTGGTAGAGCAGGGTAGCTCCTATAAGTTCTGCCTGCTTGCAGAGGGTGTTGTGGACTACTATATCCGCACTACGACGACTTCGGAGTGGGATACCGCGGCGGGAGAGTTGATTCTTGCCGAGGCTGGTGGCTCGACGTGTGCCTATCCTTCGGGTGAGCCTCTTAACTATAATAAGGAGGTGCTCGATAACCCGTGGTTCGTGGCTAAGCGATAGCCAAGCAAATAGCATAGAGACGTACGACTGTGGTGGCTTATAGCAAATAAACGAGGATTTATTTGCTACTTACAATATTTTTTTCTACATTTGTAAATGAGATTGTCATTAGCTATCAGATACTTTGCGCTTTTTAGCATTGCGATTGTCGCGTGTATAGGGTGCTCTCGCTCTCGCTCGGCGGTGGATATTGATGGTCTTATTTCGCGTTTGGCAAGTGGCGACCTATTGTTCCGTAAGGGAACTGGCGTTGTAGGGAATATCGTTACGTCGGTGGATGCTGATGGCAGCTATTCGCACGTGGGTATTGTTGTGGAGAGCGAAGGGGAGTGGTATGTTGTCCATGCTGTGCCCCACGAACACGATTTCGATGGTGATTTTGATAGGGTTAAGATGGAGCCTGTCGAGAACTTTTTGGGACGCTATCCCTCGGGAGACTTTGGACATTATCGACCACGTGTGAGCGAGGAGCAGCTAAACATTGCAACGAAAAATGCTCTGCGTTTAAGCCAGATGAAGGTGCGCTTCGACCACGATTACGATCTCACGGATACTACACGTCTCTATTGTACGGAGTTTGTCGAGTATGTTTATGGACTTGCAGGGGTGTCGTTGAGTGAGGGTCGTCGTACTGAAATCACCTTTCCGACTCTTTCTGGGGCGCATATTATGCCTTCGGACTTGACGAAAAGCAGTTTATTGGAACCTATTTATTAACATTAAATTTTTATGATTATGAAGAAACTTATCGCACTTTTCGCAGTTGTTGCAGCAATGTTTGCTGTATCTTGCAGCTCGCCAACCCCAAGTGATGCAGCTGTTGATATCTATCAGTTGATTATTGATGGCAAGTATGAGGCTGCCGTTGAGGAGTTCTACTTCGATAGTGAGGATCCAGCAGAGGTTGAGCAGGCTAAGGCAATGTTTGTATCTCTTTTCAAAGAGAAGGCAGCTCCACAGTTCGAGGAAAAGGGTGGTATCGTTAAGGTTGAGGCTTTGAACGAGACTATTTCTGAGGATGGTAAGAGCGCAGAGGTAGAGCTTAAACTTACCTATGGTGATGGTACCGAGGAGACTGAGAATGTCGATATGGTATGCAACGAGGCTGGTGAGTGGAAGGCTTCTATTAAGAAGTAATCTGAACACTTAACCGTTAACTTATGAGGGGCTATTTGAGTAGCCCCTCTTTTTGTGCGTGGTAGGTGTCATCGCAGTAGGAATGATACAAAAAATGCCCAACTCAGGGTGAGTTGAGCACTTTGATATTGTTTGTCGAGTTGTCGATTATGACTTTGCAATAGCCTTCCAACCTGTGAACATAAAGTAGAATGCCACAATGCTAACAACCAACTCGATGAAGCCACCAGCAACTGGAATAAGACCAAGAACAACAGCCACGATGTTGAAAATCATTGATGTGTGAATCTTACCAGCACCTACGCGAGCCATCTCAGGGAATGTAGCCGACTTTTTAAGCTCGCCATAGCCCAACAACATAAGGATGAAGCCGATGAAGCTGAGGATGCTACCAATCCAGCCGAGGAGTGGAATGCAACCCAAGATAATACCGATTATGTTGAGCAAAACGGCAGTGCGCAAGCGGTTAACGCCCTTGAAGTCGTTAGGATCAACAATCTGACGCCACTCGCCGAGACCGATGAAGAAAAGGACATAACCAACAGCTGCGCCGATAGCTGCAATGAGAGCCAAGATTGCTGTTACACCGAATGAAACTCCACCAAATGCACCAAAGAGTATAGCCAAGAAGCTACAAACAATCTGGATGAGAACTGCGTTGTAGAGTTTGCCAGTTACGACTGGCCACTGAGCATTGTTTACCATAGTTGTATTAGTTTAAGTTAATAAATAGTTTGTTTGCGTTTAGAATTGTTTTGGATATGGACCATATTGGTTATCGTGAGGCTCGCTGTCGCCGCACCATAGTACAATCATAACGATAGAGCCTACCAGAGGAATCAGTGCAAGCAGATAGTAGAGTCCGCTCTTGCCCGTATCGTGCAGGCGACGCACGCCTACTGCAATCATCGGCAGTAGTAGCACAATGCTACCAACACCATAGCTTACCAGCGATACGAGGAATGTAAACAGCCAGAAGTACCAAAACTCCGACTTAGTAGCTCGTCCCTCGAAATCAATAATTTTCAGAAACGCTGATTTTATTGCTCCAATGAACGTGCCATCATATTCGTTGGCGAGGGTGTTTTGACGATATCTAAGGTCGGCACCACACCTTACGCACATCACTGCCATTGGGTCGGGCTGTGCTCCGCAGTTAGGGCAGAAGCGGTTACCGTCGCCAACTCTCACTCCGCAACTCATACATACGCTCGACTGTCCATTTATCGGAGCTCCACAATTTCTACAATACATAGCTTTCGTTTTATGCGTGGTTAATAACTTCTAATTCCCTACTTCCTAAATATGAAATATACGGCGGCTACCAGACAGGCAAAGCCTGCTATATGATTCCATTTCAGAGGGTCTCCCTTTACGAATAACACAGCAAATAGTGTGAAAACAACGAGCGATATCACCTCTTGGATAACTTTTAGTTGCCATAGGGTAAAAGGCCCGCCCAACTCCTGACTACCTATGCGGTTTGCAGGAACCTGGAAACAATACTCAAAGAGTGCAATACACCAACTAAGTAGCACTATTGCCACTATTCCATATCGTTCCAGTTTTGACTTAAAGGCAATGTGTCCATACCAAGCAAGTGTCATAAACACATTTGAACATACGAGCAACCCGATTGTTGCTATACCCTTCATCAACATCTTTTTGCAAGTGTTTTATTCCTAATAAATATTAAAGATACGAAAAAGCGATGATAATACATCACTTAACGTGTTCTTATTTGCAAGATATATAATCTATAAGAACTATCATTATAATTGCAAATATACGAAAAAAAGTGTTACCTCAAAAGTTTTCAGCATAACTTTTAGGATAACATTGCTACAAAGTGGATAAAAAATATGCAAACCCTCGATACGATTTGACAATTTGCAGAATTATAGTAACTTTGCACCCTTAATGCAAACACGTTTAATTAAACACTAATAAAAGATGAACAAATTTTTTGGATTTACTGCTATGGGTTTGATGGCTTTGACATCTTGCGCATCACCAGTTGAGCAGCAGGAGGTGGAGCAGCCTTGGATTGTCGATCGTTTCGACGATATTAAGGTTATCCGTTACGAAGTTCCAGGCTTCGAGGATTTGACATTGCAGGAGAAGGAGTTGGTTTATTACCTCTCTGAGGCTGCAAAGTGTGGTCGTGATATCCTTTTCGACCAGAATTTTAAGTACAATTTGGCTATACGCCGTACGTTGGAGAGCATCTACACTGCTTCTGAGGTGCGTGAGGGCGATGAGTTCCTTGCTTTCGAGAAGTATTTGAAGAAGGTGTGGTTTGCTAATGGTATTCACCACCACTACTCTAACGATAAGTTTAAGCCTGAGTTCTCTGAGGCTTGGTTCCGTGAGCAGCTTGCTGCCTACATCAACGATGAGAATCGCCAGGTTGAGGATGACCTGCTCTGCAAGATTATCTTCGACGAGGCTCTTTACGCATCACGTCTGAACCAGACGGCAGGTGTAGATGTTATCGAGAGCTCGGCAAACAACTACTACGAGGGTGTATCTCAGGAGGAGGTAGAGGCATTCTACAATGGTATGGCTGCTGCCGATGCTAACAATCCAGAGCCTATCTCGTATGGACTTAACTCAAAGTTTATGCGCGATGAGGAGGGTAAGCTTGTTGAGCGAGTTTGGAAGGTTGGCGGTATGTATAGTGAGGCTATCGAGCAGATCGTATTCTGGTTGGAGAAGGCTGCAACTGTTGCCAACGATACTCAGCGTCCTACAATCGAGGCCCTTATCAAGTACTATCGTTCGGGTGATTTGAAGGATTTCGATGCATATAACGTTCTTTGGGTTAAGGATACTCAGTCGAATGTCGATTTTGTAAATGGATTTATCGAGAGCTATGGCGATCCATTGGGTCGTAAGGCATCTTGGGAGTCGGTTGTAAACTTCCGCGATGTTGAGGCTTGTAAGCGTACCGAGATTATGGCTGCTAATGCTCAGTGGTTCGAGGATCACGCTCCTATCAACCCTGCATACCGCAAGGAGGAGGTTAAGGGTGTGTCAGCTAAGGTTATCACCGTTGCAATGCTTGGTGGCGACTGCTACCCAGCTACGGCTATCGGTATCAACCTTCCAAATGCCGATTGGATTCGTAAGGAGCATGGTTCAAAGTCGGTAACTATCGACAATATTACCTATGCTTACGACAAGGCTGCACAGGGCAATGGTTTTGCTGAGGAGTTCGTTTTGCGCGAGGAGGATCGTCAGCGTATGGCAGAGTATGGTAAGCTTAGCGACGACCTTCACACCGACCTTCACGAGTGCTTGGGCCACGGTTCGGGTCAGCTTGCTCCTGGTACTAAGGGCGATGAGCTCCGCACCTACTCTTCAACTTTGGAGGAGGCACGTGCCGATCTGTTTGCCCTCTACTACCTCGGCGACGAGAAGCTTGTAGAGATTGGTCTCATCCCAACGTTGGATGTAGCTTGGGCACAGTATAGCAAGTATATTATGAATGGTATGCAGACACAGCTCTCGCGTATCGAACTTGGCAAGAATGTCGAGGAGTCGCATATGCGTAACCGTAAGCTTATCGCTGAGTGGTGCTACGAGAAGGGTAAGGCCGAGAATGTTATCGAGTTGGTTGAGAAGGATGGCAAGCACTATGTTGTTGTCAATAACTTCCCACGCTTGCGTGAGCTCTTTGGCGAGCTCCTTTACGAGGTTCAGCGTATCAAGTCAGAGGGCGACTACGAGGCTGGTAAGGCACTTGTTGAGGATTATGCCGTAAAGGTTGACCCTGCACTCCACGCTGAGGTTATCGCACGTAATAATGCCCTTAACATCGAGTCTTATGGTGGTTTTGTTAACCCTGAGTATAAGCTCGTATATGATGCTGAGGGTAAGCTCGTTGACGTTGAGATTAGCTATCCAGCAAATTATGTTGAGCAGCACTTGCACTATGGTAAGGATTATTCGTTCCTTCCAACGTTCAACTGATGTTGATTCTGTATTACAAAAGTGGCTATCCGAATCTTCGGATAGCCACTTTTTCGTTGTTGTAGAATGGGCTTAGAGCCAACCACCATTATTTGCTGTGGAGTTACGCACGACGATTTCAAACTCTCGGGTTACCTCCACACCACCCATATTATCGCCGCTACCGACCTTATCACCGCCGACAATCGCCGTTACGCTAATACGACCACGACCTCGTTTTGTAGCCTTCACCACCAGTTTACCATCGGTAACTGTTGGTTGAGTAGTGATACCCAAATTATCCATATCTGCTGACGACATCTCTACCGCAGTATAGGTCAGCGACTCAGAACCGCCACCGAAGTAGTTTGCCAGCGACTCTCCCTGGGTGCTGTTTGCCTCGATATAGATACAAGGTGTTCCCTCAATCTGCATAAGTAGTAGGTGTGCATCAATATATCCCGAACCAAGTTTACCGGCGTATATTGACAAATCGACATTCTGCATACCGGCACTTCCCTTGTTTACATTCTTAGTACCTGTCTGGTGTACGTCGATGTTGTGAACGGAAGTGAGGATTAGGTTCTTATACTCGTCAAGCGTGAAGCTGCGTCCAATCTGCAAAGCATACGACAGACCAAGTGCCGCACAGCCCGTTATGTGTGGTGTTGCCATTGACGTACCTTGCATATACTCATATCCATAGCTCTCGAGTGAGGTTGACGATACTCTGTGGATTGTACCATATCCTGCTGCTCCACCCTCGCCACCTGGAGCACAGATGTTTGCACCAACTCCGTAATTTGTGTATGATGCAGCCTTGAAGTCGGGTCCCATAGCTGTAACACAAATATGGTCGTAGTATGCTCCTGGGTAGGATGGTATAGAACTACCGTCGTTACCAGCAGCAAATATCATCAAGCCACCATTTATGAGGCCATCCAAACCAGCATTCTCCTCGTAGTAGCGAAAGGCATCCATAAGTATCGAGTAGTTGCTGTTGAAACGACTATCACTACTGTACGCACCATTGCTAAATGACCACGAGTTGTTGATGATGACCGCTCCGTTGTCGGCAGCATATTTTATTGCCGCCGCAATACTGCTCTCTGGCGCTCCGTTGCCATTATAGAATATCTGGCATATCATCATACGACAACCATCGTTTTTTCCCGAGCCACCAGCAATGCCCGACCCGCAATAACCATTGTCGTTTACGGCAGCTATTGTGCCAGCAACGTGTGTGCCGTGGCTACGCATTTGAGTCTCCTCCCAGTCTATCTCGGCACTATTGTGGTAGAAGTTATAACCATAGATGTCATCGACATATCCGTTGTTATCGTCGTCAAAGCCCGGCGAGCCACTTTGCTCAGCCTCGTTTACCCATATATTACTTTTGAGGTCCTCGTGGTCGTAGTAGATGCCGCCATCGAGTACTCCTACGATAATACGTCTGTCGCCTGTTGTGTATTTCCACGCATCGAATAGATTGATGTCTGCACCTGCTGTGAAGAAACCATAGTCCTTATTGAGCCACGCATCGTTGTAGTAGTGCCATTGCCATGATAGCTCAGGGTCGTTGAAGGGCATATCGACACTTGGACGCTCAAAATAGCGAGTTGGCATAGGTGCGCTTACGCTCTCCGAGGATATTGGTTCGACAAGCGTATTGTACTCGATAAAGGCAATGCGACTATCGGTTGCCAATGCATGTGCTACCTTCTCAACATCGACATCTTTGTCAAACGAGAGTTTCCACCATCTGTATAGCTCCTCGGTTTGAAGTTCCTCAGCCGTAGCACGACCCACAGGCACTACCGACTGAGCATCTATCGTCGTTCCTGCGATGTTATCTATCGAGAACTCTGCTTCGTAGCTATGTAACTTGACCAGGAGTGAACCCTCGTTTGCACCCTCTGACGTGTTGATAATCTTTGCTAAAATATCATCGCTCTGTGCTGTCGAGTGCTCCAAATCCTTGGTGCAACTTACAAGAAACGTGGTGAATAGTGTTGCAAACAGTAATTTTCTCATTCTGCGTTGTAATTATTGTTAGAACGTGCCCAAGCGGAATACTATCTTTTGGCAGTATAACTCGTCGGCTTTAAGTTCTATCGTTGGAAACTCAGGGTGGTTAATAGCATCGCTATATCCTTGACACTCGATAGCCACGCCTGCATAGTCGTTATAACGCTTATCCGACTTGGTGATAGGGCATCCGCCAGCTAACCAGTTGCCTGTGTAGAGTACGGCTGCTGGTTGCGACGATAGTATTGTAACCCTACGTCCCGTAGCTTCGCAGCGTAGCTCACCCACCTCTTTGAGGATATTCTTTTGCCAACCATCTATTGCAAAGCAGTGGTCGTAGCCATGGTAGTTGCGTATGTTGTTGAACTCCGAATCAATATCGTCGCCAAAGCGTCGCCACTCGGTAAAGTCGAGTGCCGTACCCTTCACGTCGAGGAGCTTACCCGTAGGTATCTGCACACTATCCATCTCCAACACCTGCGAGCAGTTTAGGCGTAGCTCGTGGTCGAGAATGGTCTTATCTGAACCCTCGCCGTGGAGATTCCAGTATAGGTGGTTCGTTAGATTTACAACGGTGTTCTTGTTGCTCTTGGCAACATACGTAATTTCGAGGTTGTCCTCGTCGTCAAAGTCGTATATTGCCTCTACAATAAGTTCGCCAGGGTATCCCTGCTCCATATCTTCCGACACGCGCGAGAATACCACACGATTGGTCTCTACACGACCCTCCCAGTAGCAGTTGGCAAAGCCCTTGGTACCACCGTGTAGGTGGTTAGGACCATTGTTAACCTCCAAGCGGTATTCAACACCATCTACGACCATATGTCCACGTGCAATACGTCCTGCCACGCGGCCTACACTCTTGCCACTTGCTGCACCATCGCCTAAGTAGCTCATACAATCCTTATATCCGAGAGCCACATCGTCGATGTTACCATTGCGGTCTGCAAACTTAACAGCCACAATGGCAGCACCTACGTTGCAAAGCTGTACCTCCGAGCCACGAGCATTACGCATCGTGTAGAGGATAATGCCCTCACCCTCAGGAGTAGAACCCCAGATATGCTGTAAAATCTCCATTATTCGATAGGTTTTACGTTATTAATAAGCGACTCGATACGCTTGATGCACTCCTCACGACCGATGAACTCCGTTACGTCGAACATACCTGGGCCCTTGCCAGCACCCACCAATGCCAGACGTAGGGTGTTCATCACCTGACCAAGACCTAAGCCCTTCTGCTCAATCCACGCGCGTACCTGAGCCTCGGTATTCTCCTTCGAGAAGTCCTCGATGGTGGCGAGTAACTCTTTAAGCTCAGCAAGCATTGTAGGATTCTCTCCCTTCCATTGCTTCTTCACAAGCTTCTCCTCGTATTCGGTTGGTGCTACGAAGAAGAACGATGTCAAATCCCACATATCCGTAGTAAGCGTCATACGCTCCTTCATAATGCCTGCCGCCTTGCCAGCTATCTCATCCGAAACCTCGATGCCGTTTGCACGGAGTATAGGCTGCATCAGTGGTGCGAGTTGCTCATCACTGAGGTTGTGCATATACTGTGCGTTGAACCATTTTGCCTTATCTGGCTGGAAACGAGCACCTGCCTTTGATACGCGGTCGAGCGAGAAACTGTCGATAAGCTCCTGCATAGAGAATATCTCTTGCTCTGTACCAGGATTCCAGCCGAGCAACGATAGCATATTGATAAACGCCTCGGCAAGATATCCATCCTCTCTGTAACCGCGTGCCGTTTCACCCGTAGGCGATGTCCAGAATAGTGGGAATACAGGGAATCCCATCTTGTCGCCATCACGCTTCGAGAGCTTACCACTACCCGTAGGCTTTAATAGCAGTGGAAGGTGTGCAAACTGAGGTTGTGTCTCCTCCCAACCGAATGCTCGATATAGTAGGTAGTGAAGTGGCAATGATGGTAACCACTCCTCGCCACGAATTACGTGCGATACCTCCATAAGGTGGTCATCAACGATGTTTGCAAGGTGGTATGTGGGCAGTGCATCTGCCGACTTGTAGAGCACCTTATCGTCGAGTGTCGAGGTGTTAACCTCCACGTGGCCACGAATGAGGTCATCCATCTTTACAACCTCGTTCTCTGGCATCTTGAAGCGAACAACCCACTGGTCGCCACGAGCAATACGTGCCTCTACCTCCTCCTGTGTGAGTACAAGCGATGTAGGTAGCTTTTCGCGTACCTCATAGTTGTATGCGAATGTCTTACCTGCATCTTCTGCCTCTTTACGCAATGCGTCAAGTTCCTCAGGAGTGTCGAAGGCGTAGTATGCCCAGCCAGCCTCGACAAGCTGCTTGGCATATTTCAAATATATCTCTCTACGCTCGCTCTGACGATATGGCTCATGTGGACCACCTACGCCAACACCCTCGTCAATCTCGATACCGCACCAACGGAGCGACTCTATGATATACTCCTCGGCACCTGGCACGAAACGCTGTGAGTCGGTATCCTCGATACGTAGAATCATCATGCCACCGTGGCGGCGAGCAAACAGATAGTTATATAGTGCAGTGCGCACTCCACCAATATGCAGTGGGCCGGTAGGGCTTGGCGCAAAACGAACTCTTACCTCTCTTGACATAATCTATAATTTTTATTGTTTATACTCATCTAACATTATACGTTGAAGAGGAAGTGCATAATGTCGCCATCCTCTACGACATACTCCTTACCCTCGATGCCAATCTTACCCACATCGCGGCACGCCCTCTCCGAGCCGAGCTCAACATAATCGGCATACTTAATAACCTCAGCACGGATGAAGCCGCGCTCAAAGTCGGTGTGGATGATACCAGCTGTTTCGGGGGCCTTCATACCACGACGGAATGTCCACGCACGACTCTCGTCGGCACCCGTAGTGAAGAATGTCTGCAAGTCTAAAAGGCGGTATGCAGCCTTGATAAGACGGCTTACGCCCGACTCCTCCAAGCCCATATCTTGCAAGAACATCTGACGCTCCTCGTAGCTCTCTAACTCGGCGATATCTGCCTCTGCCGATGCTGCCACGATAAGCATCTCAGCGTGCTCGTTGGCAATGGCTTTGCGTACAGCCTCGGTATGAGCATTGCCCGTAAGTGCCGAGCCCTCATCGACATTGCAAACGTAGAGTACAGGTTTATCGGTAAGCAGATTCAAATCCCATACTGTTTTACGCTCTTCGGCGCTTAACTCTACGGTACGTGCCGACAGACCCTGCTCCAACGCCTCCTTATAGCGGCATAGGATGTCGTACTGACGCTTAGCGATTTTATCGCCGGCAGTTGCCTGTTTCTGACACTTGCCAATACGGTTCTCGATTGTTTCGAGGTCTTTTAATTGAAGCTCCGTGTCGATGATACCCTTATCGCGCACAGGGTCAACCGTGCCATCGACGTGTGTGATATTCTCGTTCTCGAAGCAACGCAACACATGGATGATAGCGTTGGTATTGCGTATATTTGCCAAGAACTTATTGCCGAGGCCCTCACCCTTCGATGCGCCCTTAACAAGACCTGCGATATCCACAATCTCGATTGTGGTAGGTACCACACGCTTAGGGTTGTCAATTTCGGCGAGCTTCATTAGACGCTCATCGGGTACGGTGATAACACCAACGTTGGGTTCTATTGTACAGAATGGGAAGTTTGCAGCCTGCGCACGGGCATTCGACAAACAGTTAAAGAGTGTTGACTTACCTACGTTTGGTAGTCCTACGATTCCACATTGTAATGCCATAAATCTATATCATTTGTTATTTTATTCTATCCTATTGCTTAGTTTTCAAACTTGCCTCTTTATGCGGTTTTTAGTCGCCCGCCTGCGATACGTTTACGAGTGCCTCGCGATAGGCATTCAAGATACGAGATTTCGAGATAAAGCCCAAATATCTGTTATCCTTGTCGATGACGGGTAGCATCCACGTATTGGCACTCTCGAAACGAGGCATAATGCTCTGTATCATCTCGTGTTCGAGTACCTTGTCGGGTGGCTGAATCATATAGTGCATAATCGAGCGCGACCACTTATCGCGGTCGAACATATCGTGGCGCAAGTCGTCGAGCTGCACGATGCCGAGCAGACGACCAGCATTATCTACCACAGGGAAGATGTTGCGACGAGCATTAGATATGATGTTTACCACGTCGCCCAACGTTATCGACTCGCGCAGACGTATGAAGTCGGTCTCCATCAACTCGCTAAGACGCAAAAAGACGAATGCTGAAGAGTCCTTATCGTGGGTAAGAAGCTCACCACGCATACGTAGCTGCTTGGTATATATCGAGTCTTTATCGAGACCATAGTTCACGGCAAACGATATGCACGATACAATCATCAGTGGTATGAAGAGTCCGTAACCATTCGACAGCTCAGCGATAAGGAATATCGACGTTAGAGGTGCCTTCATAACACCCGACATCACGCCAGCCATACCCGCCAGCGTAAACGAGGTAATGGATACCTCCCAGCCGAATACCACACGGCACACTACGGCGAGTGTAGCTCCTGCAAATGCACCGACGAAGAGCGATGGAGCAAAGGTACCACCCACGCCGCCTGCCGCATTTGTTGTTGCCATTGCCACCACCTTGAAGAGCATAATGGCTACCAGATAGATGATAAGAAACCAATCGGCACTGCTCAGCGAGTAGAATAGCGTATTGTTGAAGAGCTGTTCGGTATGTCCCGACATCAGTGTTACAAAACTCTCGTGTCCCTCACCATAAAGAGGCGGGAAGATAAACATCAGCACACCGAGCGAGATGCCGGCATATGCCCACTTGCGATATTGACTCTTTATGGAGTTGTAGAAACCACCCACCTTCGAGTTTACCGATGTAAAGTAGTATGCCATCACACCACAGAAGCAGCCCAGCAACACGAATAGTGGTACTTGTATCACTTGGAACATATCGTTACCATCGAGCGATACGGCAATGATTGGCGAGAATCCGTGTAGTGCAAGTGATGTGATAGTTGCCGACATTGATGCCATAAGGAGTGGAATAATCGACTTCGAGGTGATGTCGAGCATCAAGATTTCGAGGACGAAGACCACACCTGTAATTGGGGCTTTGAAGATTGCAGCCACCGCAGCACCAGCTCCACAACAGAGTAGTAGGGTGATGTTTTTGTAGTTCAGACGTGCTAACTTACCAATGTTCGAGCCTATGGCGGCACCCGTAAGCACGATAGGTGCCTCAGGGCCTACCGAACCACCAAAGCCGATGGTCGTAGCACCACCAACAATTGATGTCCAGCAGTTGTGCCCTGCGATACGTGAGTTTTTACGCGACATTGCGTACAGCACACGTGTAACACCCTCCGATATGCCATCCTTAACCACGTACTTAACAAACAGCGTGGCCAGGATAATACCTATCGACGGGTAGATGAGGAACAACCACTGCGCCTGGTCGTCTGGTGTCCACGACGTTAGCAGGTGGGTGATGGTGTGCAACAAGGTGTTGAAGATGTATGCTCCTACACCCGCACACAATCCCACGAGGATGGCGAGTATTGCCATCACCTGTGCATTTGTCAGACGACGTGAAACGAGTAGAAATGCCTCGTAAATTCTCTCCTTAATATTTCGTTCGAGTTGTATCATATTAGCCCTCGGTCTATGACCATTAGCCCTTATTGGTGCTATTTTCTGTACTGCTCAGCCTGTCGGCTAATAAGCTCCGAGTCTTCGAAGTAGTTGATGCGCATTGCCCTGCGTACATCAGCAAGTGTTTCGGCAGCTGCGGCACGAGCCTCGTCAGAGCCACGACGTAGAATCTCGTAAACCTCCTCAATGTGCTGTTCATAGTGCTTTCTGCGCTCGCGGATAGGTGCTAATAGCTCCTCCAATACGGCGATAAGAAAACGTTTAACCTTAACATCGCCCAAACCACCACGACGATAGTGCGCCTTCAATGCGTCGAGGTTCTCGTAGTCTGGGAGATACTTCTCGAAGTGCTCAGGGCGAGAGAATGCGTCGAGATAGGTAAACACCGTATTGCCCTCCACCTTACCTGGGTCCTCGACGCGCAGGTGGTCAGGGTCGGTGTACATACTCATCACCTTCTTCTTGACCTCGTCAGCCGTATCCGATAGGTAGATGCAGTTGCCAAGCGACTTCGACATCTTGGCCTTGCCATCTGTTCCTGGTAGGCGCAGACAAGCCGAGTTTGTTGGCAACATAATCTGTGGCTCGACAAGTGTCTCACCATATACAGAGTTGAACTTATGTACGATTTCGCGTGTCTGCTCAATCATAGGCTCCTGGTCCTCGCCTACGGGTACGGTAGTAGCACGGAATGCTGTGATGTCCGATGCTTGCGAGATAGGGTAGGTGAAGAAACCTACGGGCGTGCCCTTGCGCTGCTGGTTCTCCTCCTCCGAGTTATTATCGGCAAAACCACGCATCTGAATCTCTGCTTTAACAGTAGGGTTGCGCTGCAAACGCTGCACGGTAACGAGGTTCATATAGTAGAACGCAAGCTCGGTAAGCTCGGTAACGTACGACTGAATGAAGATTGTCGAACGCTCGGGGTCGATGCCACACGATAGATAATCGAGAGCCACCTCAATGATGTTTTCGCGTACCTTGTCTGGATTGTCTGCATTGTCGGTGAGAGCCTGTGCATCGGCAATCATAATGAATATCTTGTCATACTCGCCAGAGTTCTGCAACTCTACACGACGGCTCAATGAACCTACGAAGTGTCCTAAATGGAGTTTGCCCGTTGGGCGGTCGCCAGTAAGAATAATTTTAGCCATATTTCGAATAATTTTTCACTCTAAATTTAATGATACAATATATATCGCGCTCGTAGGCAACAAAAATACAAAAAAAAAGCTAAATCGCATAGCATATCGTGTAAAATATAGATTTTTTTTATAACTTTGCATTGAGTAAACAGATATATCTTATAGAAGTATGACTATTATTCAGCTTGAATACCTAATGGCAGTTGCTAATTGTGGTAGCTTTTCAGTAGCTGCTGAGCACTGCTTCGTTACGCAGCCATCGCTCTCGATGCAGATCAAGGCTTTGGAGGAGGAGCTTGGTGCGGTGCTTCTCGACCGCACGAAGAAACCAATCATTCCGACGGCTGTCGGCGAGGTAGTTTTGGCGCAGGCGCGTGAGACCCTACGTTCGTATAACTATATTCGTGAGTCGGTTGCCGAGATGCGAGGTGAGACAGCGGGTAAGATGCGTTTGGGTGTAATTCCCACGATAGCACCATATCTGTTGCATAAGTTCATCCCAACATTCATCGCAAACTACCCAAAGGTGGAGCTCGAAATCCACGAGATGGTTACGGCCGACATTATCGAGGCGTTGCGCCACGATCGTATCGATGCTGCACTTGTGGCGAGTGGAACGTGTGGTGATGGTATTACGGAACACGACCTATTTAGCGATCATTTCTATGCTTATGTGTCGCCTTCGCATCCTCTCTTCGAGCGTTCTAATATCCGTATTGAAGATATTGATTTCAAGGATCTTATCTTGCTGAGTAGAGGAAACTGTATGCGTGATCAGATTTTTGAGTTATGTCAGGCGGCGCACGATATTCCATCACACTTCTATTTTGAGTCTGGCTCGCTCGATACGCTAATGCGAATGGTTGATTGTACGTCGTGTATGACAATTATTCCAGAGATGGCATTGGAGTTTATACCGCTGTCGAGACGTAATCGTGTTAAGACTATTGCCAAGGGGGCAACCTCACGCCGAGTGGCTTTGGCGGTTAGCAGAACCTATGTAAAGCAGTCGATTGTCGATGCTCTTAGAAAGACGATTATCGAGTGTGTTAATCAGGAGAAAATATAGCCAAATATTGGACTAATTGGCGAATTGATAAAGAGGGTAGTTCTACTATTGGAGAGTAAAGTGTCCGACTGCGACTTTCTGGTGTCGTGGTCGGTCTTTTTTTGCTTTTTCTACAAATATGTTACAATGTTGGTAAAAATGCGCTCTCTTTTTTTGTAATCGCTTTCAAGTTCTGTTTTTTTTTGTATCTTTGCAAAGATATTCTATAATATTTGGTAC
>X3_Alpine_Chamois__coassemble_15_pt1 | contig 16823 bp, 11 predicted proteins | sample X3_Alpine_Chamois__metabat2_high_PE_002 | metagenome-assembled genome bin X3_Alpine_Chamois | reverse complement strand
GGTTCAGACTTGCGTCCATTGACCAATATTCCTCACTGCTGCCTCCCGTAGGAGTTTGGTCCGTGTCTCAGTACCAATGTGGGGGGTTAACCTCTCAGTCCCCCTATGTATCGTCGCCATGGTGAGCCGTTACCTCACCATCTAGCTAATACAACGCATGTCCATCTCTAACCGCCGGAACTTTCAACCATAAGAGATGCCTCCAATGGTATTATGGGGTATTAGTACCAATTTCTCAGTGTTATCCCCCTGTTAAAGGTAGGTTACATACGCGTTACGCACCCGTGCGCCGGTCGCCATCAATTCCGTATTGCTACTTCATTATGCTGCCCCTCGACTTGCATGTGTTAAGCCTGCCGCTAGCGTTCATCCTGAGCCAGGATCAAACTCTCCATTGTAAAAAATTTTGAATATTAATCGTTAGCTCTAATCTCAAAGGTATTGTTTGAAATCATCTCTTGCGAGATAGATAAAACTTTAGCTGCTCAAAATCTTCAAAGAACCATATTCTAATTTTCATCAGAACTTCCAACGTTACCGCTCAAAACTTAGAGCGGAAATCGGTTGCAAAGGTAAGAACTATTTTTGAAACTACCAAATTTTTTGGTAACTTTTTTCAAAAATTTTTTCTAAGAACCTTTTTACTCGTTCGCCACATTTTAAGAGCGAAAAGCGAGTGCAAAGATAAGGTAAGTTTTTCAAACTACCAAATTTTTTGGTAACTTTTTTCAAAAAACTTTTAAGAACCCTCTCTCTAATGCGCTCAAACGTCGTTTTCATCTGATTGCGGGTGCAAAGGTAGTGCTTTATTTTTATTATCCAAACAATTTCTTAAAAATTTTTCAAAATATTGTAATTTTTGATAGATGAATCGGCTATACCTATATTAATATATATAAGGGGGGACTGAAATTTGGGGCTTTGGAGAGGTCAAAAATAGCGAAATTAGTCTGCTCGGATAAAAGAGAGGCAACCTATCAGGTGAACGATTGAGTGGGATGGGTAGAGCCGTGCTTGCTTCGCAATGGGGATTATAGGGAGAATAGGGAGTTTAGGGAATTTAGGGAGCTTAGGGAAGATAGGGAAATTAGGGATTTCCCCATTGTACCCAGTTATACCCATTGTCCCCACTGCTCAGCAGGCAAGGCAGAGCCTCGCGAAGTCCAGCGCACCTCCCTCAGCGAGACATATTTCTTATCAGAGTGCCGCAGATGCGCCACTATCACAATAAAGAAAAGATTTCTTGTTAGAGTGGTGCTAATTTGTCGCCGATAAAGAGAAAGAGCGGATGGGACATACTTGGCGTATTTCCCATTCGCTCTTTGGATTGAGGTGGCAAAGTAGTGCCACTATCACAAGAAATCAGACTTTGCAACGGAGGAAGCCGATGCCGAAGCGTTCCACGGCTGCACGCTCCAAATCCTCGCGTACCGATGGGTCGGCAACAGAGATAAGAAGCTTTGCTCGCTGAGCCAACGACTTATTGCGCAGATAGACGATGCCGTGCTCGGTAGCTACATACTGCGACTGGAAGCGGGTGGTAACAACACCTGCACCCTTGGTGAGCGTTGGAACAATCTTCGACTGACCCTTATTGGTGATTGAGGGCAGCGCGATGAAACACTTACCACCCTCGGAGAGTGCGCCACCATACATAAAGTCGTGCTGGCCACCGACACCCGAGAAGATACGCTCACCGATAGAGTCGGCACAAATCTGACCCGTGAGGTCAATCTCGATAGCCGAGTTCACTGCCATAACACGTGGGTTCTGACGGATATTCTGTGGGTCATTTGTCCACGCCACATCGCGGATTACCACGTCGCGGTTGTTGTGCAGATAGTCGTAGAGACGCTGGCTACCCAAGCAGAGGCACGCAACAGACTGTCCTGGATATATCTTTTTGAGCGAGTTGTCGATGATGCCCTTCTGGATGAGAGGCACAACGCCATCGGTCATAGCCTCGGTGTGGAGTCCGAGGTGCTTATGGTCGTGCAGAGCGTCGAGCACAGCATTAGGGATGCCACCCACGCCAATCTGCAACGTTGCACCATCGGGAATCTCGGCAGCGATATAGTTACCTATGGCACGCTCAACCTCGTTAGGCACAACCGTAGGAACCTCGACAAGAGGCTCGTCGCCACGCACCATAGCGTCAATCTTCGAGACGTGGATGACAGGGTCGCCGAAGGTGCGAGGCATATACTTATTAACCTGCGCGATGATAGTCTTCGAGCACTCGGCAGCCGAGAATGCGAGGTCGGCAGAGATACCATACGAGCAGTAGCCCTCCTCGTCGGGCTCAGAGACATTGAGAAGCGTTACGTCCAAAGGCACCTGACCGCTACGGAAGAGGAAAGGTATCTCGCCCAAGAAGGCGGGGATGGTCTGTGCCACACCCTCCTTGATAGCGTTACGCAGGTTGTTGGCAACGAAGAAGCTGAGAGGCTCGAACGAATCGCGAAGCTCCGCCTTGGCATAGGGGGCATCGAAACGACCGATGGCAAATGCCGAATAGACCTTGACGTCACGAAGCTCCGGAGCACGGTCGGTCATAGCCTGCACCAAGACCTCGGGGATAGATGTCGAGCCTTGGATGAAGACCGAGTCGCCCGACTTTATGAGTTTCACGGCCTCAGCCGCACTTACTAATTTCATAGGTTTAGAATTTTATGTTTTATTAAGGGCACAATAAAAAGGGACTAAATAGGAGTCCGACGTGGGCATCTTAATAAGGGGTTGTCCAGCAATCGGGCAACCCCATTATTCGTTAGCCATACGCACGCACACCGCCCCGAAAAGAGGGTGTGTGCCGTGTGCGCGAAGATTAATAGTCCTGACTAAACAGGTGCAGACGTCTATCCAGCTCGTCGTACTGATAGTCCGAAATCATCGACACACAGCCACGCAGACCCTCGCGAGAGCTACCCGTAGGTGCGAGTGTGATAGCCGAGATACCGTAGTAGATGAGCTTGTTGATGAGCTGCTCGCCCGTCATATCCTTATAGCCGAACGTGAAGAAGAAGCCGTCGCTGACATCCTGATCGCAATCCTTATCATAGACGATGTGGAAGCCATTCTTAACCATAATCTCCTTGACACGCTGCGCACGGCGGGCATACTCTCGTGTATGCTCAACATAGTTCAAACGGCCATCCGACGCCGCACGGAACATTGCCGTGAGGGCATACTGTGCCGAGTGAGGAACACCCGACGAGAGGACGTAGAGAATGTTGAAGATGAAGTTACGACGGAACTGACCATCGTTGCCATAACGCTTGGCAAAACCCTCGTAGCAACGCTCGGCAAGCGCAGGGTTCGTAGCAACAACAGCGATACGCTGACCTGCGTACGAGAACATCTTAGAGCCTGAGAGCAGGTGCAAGCAGTTGTCCGTATAGCGTGCCACAGATGGCTGGTAAGGTGGCTCGAAGGGTTTCGAGCGGTCCTCGCGGAAGTCCATATTCAGATATGCCAAGTCCTCGATGACCACAACATCGTACTTCGTAGCCATACGACCGATAATCTCCAACTCCTCCTCGTTGAGACACATCCACGTAGGGTTGTTAGGGTTAGAGTAGATCATACCACTGATACGACCCGACGAGAGTACCTCCTCCAACTTAGCCTCCAACGCCTTGCCACGATAGTCGATAACGTCGAACGACTCGTAGCGCACACCCTGAACACGGCACTGAGCCTTCTGCACAGGGAAGCCTGGGTCGATGAAGAGGATGGTATCACGATCCTCTCTCATCTGCGTGAGTGCCATAAACGAAGCGAAGGCACCCTGCATAGAGCCTACCGTAGGCACGAAACACATAGGTGGAATGTCGAGATTGATGAACGCCTTGACAAAGCGCGATGCCTCCTTCGTGAGTGGCTCGATACCCGTGATGAGCGGATACTTAGAACCCACACCCGAGAGCAATGCCTCGTGCTCTGCCTCGATGCCAATCTGCTCGGCAGGCAGACCTGGCTCACCAATCTCCATACGGATGTACTCGACACCCGTCTTAGCCTCGATATCCTTAACCACCGAGACAAACTGACGAATTGAGGCTGCGCCCAACTCCTTAGCATTGCGGAGACCGTTGGCAATACAGATATTGTCAACCGTCTGTTTATCTAATGGTCTATCCATGGCCTACTTCTTAACAGAATTATCGTAACCAGCCTTCACCGCAGCGAGGTTCTTCTCGATGACCTCCTCGCCCTTGCGAGCGAAGATACGACGAATACCCGCCTCAATCTTCTCGTACTCTATGTCGAGCATAGGGATAGCTGCACCAAGAAGCACCATATTGGCAGCCTGCAAAGGTGCGCCAGCACCCTTAGCCAACTCCTCGACGTTGAGCGACACGCAGTTAGGAAGTGCCGCGAGATGCGCCTTCAACGTCTCCTCGTCGGGATAGTTAGGGATGTTGACGAATGGCACGTTAGAGGTTACAACCCAGCCATCCTTCTTCAAATAGTCCAAGTAGCGGAGGGCCTCCATAGGCTCCAACGAGATGATGATGTCGGCACCGCCCTTAGCGATGAGGTCCGAGGCGATAGGCTCGGTCGATAGGCGCAAGTTGCTCTGCACATCGCCACCACGCTGGCTCATACCGTGAACCTCAGCCTGCTTGATGTTCCAACCCTCGGCCATAGCTGCCTCGCCGATGACCGTAGCAATCGACAGAATACCCTGTCCGCCGACGCCTGCTAAAATGATATCTTTCTTCATTGCTTAATCTCTTTTTACGTTCATTGGCTTACTCTTTCTTTGCGGCAGCCTTAGCCTTGGCGTGACGCTTTGCGGTCTGGATACACTCGCGACGTGGGATGACAACAGACACACCGTTGTACTCAATCTCCTCGCGCAAGATACCCTTAATCTGCTCCATATTCTTTGGCAATGGAACAACAACACGCACGTGGTCGGGGTGTACACCCAAGCCACGGCAGATATCCTCCAACTTACCCGTACCTGCCGAGTCCTGACCACCGGTCATACCCGTTGTGAGGTTATCCGAGATGACAACAACCACGTTAGCATTCGAGTTAACGCAGTCCAACAAGCCTGTCATACCCGAGTGTGTGAAGGTAGAGTCGCCGATAACGGCAAAGGCTGGGAACTGGCCAGCATCCGACGCACCCTTAGCCATAGTAATCGACGCACCCATCTCAACGCAGGCGTGCAATGCCTGGAATGGAGGCAACGCACCAAGCGTATAGCAACCGATATCGCCGAAGATACGAGGATTCTCATACTCGGCAGCAACCTCGTTCAACGCCTTATACATATCGCGGTGGCCACAGCCCTGGCACAATGCTGGTGGACGTGCTACGACGATATCGTCGGCATCGAGACGCTCCAACGCTGCCATACCAAGCGACTGGCGCACGCTGTCGGGCGTAAGCTCGCCAACACGTGGAAGGTCGCCCGTGAGACGGCCCTTAACAGCCACACTCGATGGAACAATGCCACGTACCAGCTCCTCGACAACAGGCTGACCCTCCTCCATAACGAGAATCTCCTTTGCGCCGTCGGCAACCATCTGCTCGATGAGAGCAACTGGCAGTGGATACTGCGACACCTTCAACACGCTGCGCTCCTCGCAGTTGGCGCAGTTCTCCATATAGTAGTTATAGCCGATACCCGTGCAGATAACACCCAACTCTGGATTGCTACCCTTGCGGTAGTGGTTGAACTTCGACTCCGTAGCAGCCTTCAACAGGTCGTCCTGCTGTTCGAGGAGCTTCACATAGCGACGCTTAGCGAATGCTGGCAACAAAATCCAGCTGCGAACATCCTCTGGGCGGTTAATCTCGTTCTGCTTACGTGGCTCGTCCGTAATGTTAACCACGGCACGTGAGTGCGCCATACGTGTGGTTACGCGCATAAGCACTGGGAGCTTAAAAGCCTCCGATAGCTCGAAAGCCGCACGTGTCATCTCGTATGCCTCCTGCTGCGACGATGGCTCGAAGATAGGCATCAGAGCGAACTTACCATAGAAGCGCGAATCCTGCTCGTTCTGCGACGAGTGCATAGATGGGTCGTCGGCAGCAACAACCACCAAACCACCATTCACACCCGTCATCGCCGAGTTAACGAATGGGTCGGCAGCAACGTTCATACCAACGTGCTTCATACATACGAGTGCTCGCTTGCCCATATACGACATACCGAGAGCACCCTCCATAGCTGTCTTCTCGTTGGTTGCCCAGCGGCAGAAAATCTTGTCCTGAGCCTCACCACGCTTCTCCTCGCGTAGCTGAATAAATTCTGTAATTTCGGTTGATGGCGTACCAGGGTATGCATATACACCCGACAGACCTGAGTCGATAGCGGCCTGAGCAATAGCCTCATCACCGAGAAGTAGTTTTCTCATAGTGTTATTGTTTTAGGTTTATGTTAATATCTTTTTTCCTATTTTATGGTCGTTTGCACCATTGGTTATCTCCTTTTGGAGATATCTTGTCAAAGTTATGAAAAATTTTTGATACTACGAAATTTGTGAACGATTTTTTTATCCATTGTGGTGTGGCGCGGTGGGCGCGGTGGGCGCGGCGGGCGCGGTGAGGCGCGGTGGTTGAGCCACGTTGTGGCTCCAGCCTTCGGCTGTGGGGAAAATAGGGAAGATAGGGAATTTAGAGAGCATAGGGAGTTCCCCATTGTACCCATTTTCCCCATAATACGCATCATCCCCACTGCGAAGCAAGCAAGGCGGAGCCTTGCCACAAGCCCCTCCTTTCCCAAAGGCAGGGGTTTGGGGTGGAATGTAAATATTAAAAAGAACTTGATAACATCTCATAACACCCATAACACCCCTGTTATGATGTTATGATGTTATGACGTTATGAACGTTATTGCGAAGCAGGTAAGGTATCACCTTTCCATAACACTCCTGTTATGGCTCTTATCAGGTTAAATTTTTTACCCGAAATACTTGACAACGGCTAAAAAATGTTGTATATTTGTACCATCTTAGTAACCCTAATACAACTATTAGGGCAGGCTCGTCGTACTCTTCGTTCACACTCAGAACACCATAGAGCCAGATAGGAATCACATATTAACATCTTAAAATTCATTATTATGAGTCAACAACTAACCGATGAGGGGTTGACTGCAAGTAGTCCGCGCGGCTTCACACCGCAGTTCAACCTTTTAACCGACAAGCCTCTCGACAGGGCGGTACGCGCCTTCGAGTTGGAGCTATTGGAGGAGCGTATAACGCCCTACATTGTCGATATGTCGAAGGAGCTACCCGAGACAAAACCACTAATTAGCATTAATGGTTGTTGTGTATGCTCGCGAGGTAACCTCTCGGCGATATGTGGCGAGGCTAAGTCGAAAAAGACATTCCTCGCCTCGGCACTCGTAGGCTCGGCAATGGCTATCCCTGCGCCCATCATCAAGAACTTCGAGAACGTTGATAAGGATATGAATATCAACGTTCTATGGGTAGATACCGAGCAGGGTGAGCAACACGTGCGCAAGGTAATAAAGCGCATCAGCCGTATGACCGGTGCAACGATGGGCGGGGCGGTAGCCGAACCACGCCTAATGACGCTCACCCTCCGCGAGCTGGCACCCGCCGAGCGCAAGGCGGTGATGCTCGACACCCTCATACGCTACCACTTCGACATTGTGGTAATCGACGGCATTGCCGACCTGCAACGCAACACCAACGATTTGGAGGAGAGCGACGCCTTGGTGAGTGAGCTTATGGCGATATCGACCAAGGGCGACTGCCACATAATCTGCGTGTTGCACACCAACCCCGGCTCGGACAAGGCACGAGGACACCTCGGCTCGTCGCTACAACGCAAGGCGGAGAGCGTACTCTACGTGCATCGCGATGGCGACATCTCGATTGTCGAGCCTCAGTTCTGCCGCAACGAGCCCTTCGAGCGTTTTTCGTTCTATGTCGATGACGAGGGCATACCCACGCTCTGCGACACGCCCAACAGCACGACGAACACGGAGGATGCAATAGTTAAGATGCTCAACGAGGAGTTCGGGGGCTGCGTGGAGCGTAAGGTGCTGGCAAACAAGCTCGTAGCGCAGTGCGGCATAACATACAGCACCGCGAGTATGCGTCTGACACGCCTTATCCGCCGAGGGGTACTCCACGCCGACAACGGACTGGTGCGTAGCAGAGGCAGCGGGCAGGTGCAAGGCTAAGCCCCCGTGGCTCAACAACAACTACAACAACAAACCTTAAAATCAAACAATTATGCGTATAGGAACTATTATTACGATTGTTGCCCTTACCACGGCTGTGGTATGTGGCGTGATTGCCCACCACTATGTGGGCGAGTACAGCCGTTTGCAGCGCAACCACGAGGTGCTACTCGGCGATGTTGAGTTATACCGCACTGCGGCGAATGAGTCTGCCGCCTCGGTGGGCATACTGCGGCTACGTGTCGAGGAGCTACGGCGTCTGCGAAGCGAGGATGCCGAGCGCATACGCGAGTTAGGCATACGTCTGCGACGTGCCGAGAGCTACTCGAAGAGCGCGCTGACCACAACACTGAGCTCCACACTCCTGCTACGCGACACCATCGTTGTTCACGACACACTACGTATGTTCGAGGGTGGCGATGCGTGGAGCACAATGTCGGGCGAGGTGCGTGGCGACAGCATACGTTACACACTACGTAGCATAGATACCCTCCACCAAGTTGTTCACCGCATACCACGCCGCTTTCTCTTCTTCCGCTGGGGAACTAAGGCTCTGCGTCAGGAGATAGTATCGTCGAATCCGCACACCACGCTCGTCTATTCCGAGTATATCGAGATTGAGCCATAACATCATAACAGGTATGTTATGATGTTATGAGTGTTATCGTATTCCTTTTTAACATCATAACACCATAACAGGGGTGTTATGGTGTTATGAGTTATCACTATTGTTATATTTACATTCCACCCCAAACCCCTGCCTTTGAGAAAGGAGGGGCTTGTGGCAAGGCTCTGCCTTGCTTGCTGCGCAATGGGGATGATGGGTAATTCTGGGGATAATGGGGAAATCCCTAAGCTCCCTAAGCTCTCTAAATTCCCTAAACTCCCTACTCTCCCCACAGCCGAAGGCTGGAGCCACACCGTGGCTCAACCACCGCGCCCACACCGTCCCCACCGTGGCTCAAAAAAAACAAAGAAAGCCCGCCCAACAGATGTTGAGCGAGCTCTCGATAGCTTAGCGCACGGACTATTTACGCGACTCCTTGGCTTCGATGCACTCCGTAGCGTGAGGTACACGCAGCAGACGCTCGCGTGGGATAAGCTTTCCCGTGGTCTTGCAAATGCCGTAGGTCTTATTGTTGATGCGCACGAGTGCCATTTCGAGGTTACGTATGAACTTCGCCTGACGCTGTGCCAGACGGCCATACTCCTCCTTAGAGAGTGTTGTGGCACCCTCCTCCATAACCTTGAATGTTGGAGATGAATCCTCCGTATCATTCTCGTTGCTTGTCGCCGAGCGCAACATATCGTAGTCGGCACGTGCCGAGGCCAACTTCTGCTCTATCAACGTACGGAACTCAACAAGTTCGGCGTCGTTATAACGTGTTTTCTCCTCTGCCATAGTCGTAATTTTTTACACTGTTTGTTTAATAAGTGTAAAAGTAAACAAAAAATATGACAAATGCAAACTTTTGCAGCAATAATAGCTAAAAAGTAGTAAAAAAGAGCGAAAACATTATATGTTAACGCTCTTCTTCGTTAGTTGGATGTGGCTCAACCCACCTCTTAACAGAGTTTAGTTCTGCTATTAGAGAGGGTTATCACCGCGAGCTACTCCTTGAAGCCCTTCAATCGCTCCAAATAGAGGGTGTAGTCGTCGCCATCGAAGAAATCCTCGCCGATGACAGGAGAGAGAGCCAAGCGGCCATTCTCAACATCAATCTCCATCATTGGAATACCATAGATGGTGAGGAAGTCATCAACGATAGTATATGAACCCTCCTCGTCGGTCTCGAACTCATCGAGCGATGTGCCGTAGATATAGCCATCACGGAACTGGAAATAGTCCTCAGGGTGATAGTATATCGTAGCCTTCTTACCGTCGATAATCATAATGGTATCGACCTCATCCTCATAGTTATAATACTCATCCTGATACTCCTCGGCAACAAATGCCCACATACCAGCGATGTTCTTGCCATCGACACGTACCGAGTCGTACTCACCCTTCTGGCAACCCGCAAATAGGAGTGCCGAGAGGGCAACGAATAAAAACATAAACTTCTTCATCGTAAAAATAGTTTTTTAAGGTTAGTTACAAATCGAGCATACCTATATATATTACACGCGCGTAACGGCAATCTTCAATGGCACCTCGTCGATATCCGTATCGACCACAAAGTCGCCCTTAGGCTGAGCCACCGAGCCAACCTCGACAGCCAAAGTCTGCGATGCGATGTAGTCTGCGAAGCTCTCGACAGCCGCTGCGGTAAGCTCCGATGCCTCAATCTCGACACGAATCTTATCCGTAACCTCGAAGCCCGAATCCTTACGAATGTTCTGTATGCGGTTAACCAACTCGCGGGCAACACCCTCTCGGCGAAGCTCGTCGGTGATGGTGATGTCGAGGGCTACGGTGAGCTTACCCTCCGATGCCACGAGCCAGCCTGGCATATCCTCCGACGTAATCTCGAAGTCGGCAGGCGTAACCACAACCTGCTGACCATTTACGTCGAGCGTGGTCTCGGCATTAGCCTCGATGGCTGCAATCTGCTCCTGTGTGAAGGTTGCAACAAGTGCCGACATAGGCTTAGCAAGCTGAGCATAACGCTGACAGAACGCCTTGAAGTTGAGCTTTATACGCTTTGTGATGATACCCGTAGTATCTGACATAAGCTCGATATCCTTGACATTAACCTCGCCCATAATGAGCTGACGTACAGCCTCGATATGTCGTGCCATATCCTTGTCCAACACCGGAATGATAATCTTCTGCAATGGCTGGCGCACCTTGATATTAACCTTGCGGCGCAGTGCCAATACCATCGACGATGTGCGCTGTGCCAACTCCATCATAGCCTCCAACTCGCCATTGATAAGGCTCTCGTCGGCCTTAGGGAACTCGGCGAGGTGTACGCTCTGCTCGGTGTGGCGACCGCTCACGGCGTTAAGGTCGGTGAAGATGCGGTCGGTGATGAATGGAGCGATAGGCGCAGCCAACAGTGCTACGGTCTCCAAGCAGGTGTACAACGTCTGGTATGCAGCCAACTTATCGTCGGTAAGCTCGCCACCCCAGAAACGCTTACGGTTCAAACGCACATACCAGTTCGAGAGGTTCTCGTTGACAAAGGCGTCGATTCTACGTGCCGCAGGTGTTGGGTCGTACTCCTCCAACGAGCGTGTAACATCGCGAACGAGCGAGTTGAGCTCCGAGAGTATCCAGCGGTCAATCTCAGGACGCTCCGCAACAGGAATCTCTGCCTCAGCACCCGTAAAGCCGTCGATGTTGGCATAGAGCGCGAAGAACGAGTAGGTGTTATAGAGCGTGCCGAAGAACTTACGGCGGCACTCGTCAACGCCATCGACATCGAATTTGAGGTTGTCCCGAGGCTGCGAGTTAGATATCATATACCAACGTGTAGCATCGGCACCATACCTCTTCAACACCTCGAATGGGTCAACAGCGTTACCCAGACGCTTCGACATCTTGTTACCATTCTTGTCGAGAACCAAGCCGTTCGAGATAATATTCTTGAACGCCACAGAGTCGAAGAGCATAACCGCAATAGCGTGCAACGTATAGAACCAACCGCGTGTCTGGTCAACACCCTCGGCGATGAAGTCGGCAGGATATATCTGGTCGAAGCCCTCCTTCGCCTCGAATGGGTAGTGTACCTGAGCATAAGGCATAGCACCCGAGTCGAACCATACGTCGATGAGGTCTGGCTCACGGCGCATAGGCTCACCCTTCGACGAGAGCAGAACAATGCTATCGACATAAGGGCGGTGAAGGTCGATATTCTCTGTCGAGTAATTCTCCTTCGACATATCGCCCACCTTGAAGTTCTTATATGGGTTCTCCTTCATCACACCCGCAGCAACAGCCTTCTCAATCTCGGCAATAAGCTCCTCGATAGAGCCGATACACTTCATCTCTGTGCGGTCCTCCGTAGCCCAGATTGGCAATGGCGTACCCCAGAAGCGCGAACGTGAGAGGTTCCAGTCGTTGATGTTTTCGAGCCACTTACCAAAACGACCCGTACCTGTCGATTCGGGCTTCCAGTAGATGGTCTTGTTGAGCTCCATCATACGCTCACGCAACGCCGTGGTGCGAATGAACCACGAGTCGAGTGGGTAGTACAACACGGGCTTATCCGTACGCCAGCAGTGTGGATAGTTGTGCGTATGCTTCTCTATTTTAAAGACCTTGTTTGCCTCTTTGAGCTTGATGGCGATGTAGATATCGAGGTTCTCGGCAGCCGATGCAGCCTTCTCGTCGTAACGACCATCAACCGTAAACTGTGGGTCGTAGGCATTCTTCACCCAGCGGCCCTCATACTCCTTATACGAGTCGGCAACACACTCTGCTGCGAACTTCTCGTCGAGCTCCGCACGCAGGTAGAACTTACCCGTGAAGTCAACCATAGGACGTGTCTCGCCCCTCTTGTTAATCATAAAGAGCGATGGTATGCCCGCCTGACGTGCCACGAAGGCATCGTCGGCACCAAACGTAGGAGCGATATGCACGATACCCGTACCATCCTCCACCGTAACATAGTCGCCCAAGATTACACGGAACGCCTTATCCTCAGCAACCGTCCAGTTACCCTTCTCGTCGGCCTCGACAGGCTTAACCCAAGGCAAGAGCTGCTCGTAGCGCATACCTTCAAGCTCGGTTCCCTTCCAGCGACCTACAACCTCAAACGGAATGAGCTTATCGCCCGCCTTGTAGTCGTCGAGTTTTAGCTCCTCCGCCTTCTTGTTGAAGATTGAGTAGAGCAGAGGCTCGGCAATGACCGCCGTAATCTTCTCAGCGGTGTATGGATTGTAGCTGCGCACAGCAACATAGTCGTACTTAGGGCCTACGCAGAGCGCGGTATTCGATGGCAGAGTCCAAGGTGTTGTGGTCCACGCCAAGAATACGGGCGTACCCCAACCCTCCATCTCAGGCTTTGGGTCGAGAACGCGGAACTGAGCCGTACAGGTCGTATCCTTAACATCGCGATAGCAACCCGGCTGGTTTAGCTCGTGTGTCGAAAGACCCGTACCTGCGGCTGGCGAGTATGGCTGGATGGTGTAACCCTTGTACAACAGACCCTTGTCGTAGAGCTGCTTCAAGAGCCACCATAGCGTCTCGATAAATTTATTGTCGTAGGTGATATATGGGTCGTCCATATTCACCCAATAACCCATCTTACGTGTCAAGTCCTCCCAGATGTCGGTGAACTCCATCACAGCCTCACGGCACTGCTTGTTATACTCCTCGATGGTAATCTTCTTGCCGATATCCTCCTTTGTGATGCCGAGCTTCTTCTCAACGCCCAACTCAACAGGCAGACCGTGTGTATCCCATCCCGCCTTACGGTGTACGAGATAGCCCTGCTGGGTCTTGTAACGGCAAAATACATCCTTTATCGTACGAGCCATCACGTGGTGGATACCTGGCGTACCATTAGCCGAAGGTGGTCCCTCGTAGAATACGAAGGTGGGATGGCCCTCGCGTGTAGTGATGCTCTTATGGAAGGTATCCTCCTCGGTCCAGCGTGCCAAAATCTCGTCGGCAACACCAGCAAGGTCGAGACCCTTATACTCTTTGAATTTTTTCATACCTAACTGCTTAAATATCTGATTACTCCTCGTCGGCATCGTCCTCCTCAGACTCAGCCATCGTAGTATATACATTGGTTACGTCGTCGTCCTCCTCCAAGTGCTCGATGAGCTTGTTTACCGACTCACGCTGCTCTGGGGTAAGCTCCTTAGTGTCGGTTGGGATGCGCACAGACTCACCCGATACCAACTCGAAGCCCTTGTCCTCAATCCAAGTCTGAATCTGACCGAACGACTCGTATGCAGCATATACCGTTACCTCGCCCTCCTCGGCATAGAACTCGTCAACGCCAAAGTCAATCATCTCCAACTCCATCTCTTCGAGGTCAGCACCCGCAGTAGGCTTGAACTTAAAGACACACTTATGGTCGAACATAAAGCCCACAGAGCCCGACGTACCGAGCGTACCACCATACTTGTTGAAGTACATACGAACCGAGGCTACCGTACGATTGGTGTTATCCGTAGCAGTCTCAACCAAGACAGCGATGCCGTGAGGGCCATAACCCTCGTAAATCATCTCCTTGTAGTCGGCAGAATCCTTGTCGGTAGCACGCTTAATAGCACGCTCCACATTCTCCTTAGGCATATTCTCAGCCTTAGCGTTCTGCATCAACAGACGCAAACGGAGGTTCGATGCTGGATCTGGACCCGACGCCTTAACTGCCATCTCTATCTCCTTACCAATCTTAGTAAATACTCGCGCCATGTGTCCCCAGCGCTTCATCTTTCTCGCCTTGCGATACTCAAATGCTCTTCCCATAATGTTATATGATTTATATTTTTAGTTGCGTTATACCTCTAATATATATACAATGGCGCAAAGATACTAAAATTTCTCAAAAACTCATAACATAGAGTCAAAAAACGCCGAAAAAGGGCTCGAAAACGGCATCAATTAAAATAATTGAAAAAATTATTGAAATTTTTTAATAAAATGCTTGGAGGTTTGAAAAATACTCTTTACCTTTGCAGCGAAGTTTTAAGGTTCATTTAGGTTAGTAGTTTTAGGTTGGAGAGGACAATCGAAAGGTTGTAGCGAAAGGTGTTATCCTAAAAAGTGGAGACACGTTTTGTTACTAAGACAGCCCAATGGGGCTCATTGGGATTAGTTGAATACCTTTCGGTTGCCTCATTTTTTTTGCACTTCGGTGTTTGTTGCAAGGCAGAGCCTTGCCTGCTGCGCAGTGGGGATGATGGGTAATTCTGGGGAAAATGGGGAACTCCCTAAACTCCCTAAATTCCCTATTCTCCCTAAACTCCCTAAGCTCCCTATCTTTCCTAAACTCCCTTCTCCCTATCCTCCCCATTTTCCGCAAAAAATTACCGCTTATAGCAAAATTTTTATAACTTTGTACCAAATTGTCGCTTCTGGCAAGCGGCAACAAGAGTATGAAACGCAACTATACCATAGGATTCGATGCACGCTATGCCAACGTCGAAGGCTCGACGATTGGCTCATACAGCCGACTGATGGTCGAGGCACTCGCCACGGCGTGTCCCGAAGAGTGCTACGCACGAATGTACATTCCTCGACGCCGTGCGCTGAGCGAGTTCAAAGCCCTCGACGAACAACACAACATCGAGGCAATGGAGCCCGACGGACTCTTCTGGCGCAAGCTGCCGTGGGCGTGGCACCTATGGGGCATAGGACGCGATGCCGAGCGTGGCGATGTGGCTCTATATCACGGACTTGCAGGTGAGCTACCCGTAGGTCTTGCCAGACGAAACATACGTAGCGTCGTGAGCGTACACGACCTATCGTTCCTGCGCCTGCGCCGCTACCACAACCCCATCGAGCGCACGTTGCGTCGCCTGAAACTCCTACACACACTACACCTTGCCGACCGCATCGTCGCCGTCAGCGAAAACCTCAAACGCGACCTGGTTCGCTACCTAAAAATCGACCCCGACAAGATAGATGTCATCTACTGCGGTTGCGACCATTCGTACACCATCGCTCCCACAGATATGAAGATTGCCGAAGTGCGTGAGAAGTATGCTCTTCCGAAGAGGTATATCCTCAACGTTGGCGAGCAATCCGAGAGGGGAAACCAGAGCCTTATAATCGAGGCTATGGCACAGCTCGACGAGGATATAAACTTGGTGTTGGTGGGCAGCGAAACAAGCTATACACGCCTACTGCTTCGACGCGCTAAGTCGCTGGGTATGAGGGACAGAGTACACATCATAAATACCCACTCGACCGACGAGTTGGCAGCGATTTACAGCGAGGCACTGCTCTTAGCACACACCGCGCTCTACGACGGTTTTGCCACCCAAATTGTCGAGGCTGAGAACATCGGCACACCCGTCATTGCCACGAAGGGTTCGAGTATGGAGGAGGCTGGTGGCAGCCACTCGCTATATGTCAATGCCGAGAACCACGAGGAGCTTGCAGCAGCCATCGAGCGAGTAGTCGGCGACCCCATTCTGCGACACAATATGGTGGAGCGAGGCAAGGAGTATGTACACCGTTTCCGCGGCGAGGTGATAGCCTACAATCTGATAAATTGCTACAAGCGCATCAACATCGACCTGATGCACTAACAGACGATTGCGTGATAGCAAAACAGAAAAAACAAAGCTTTATACTAAAAGGCTGGCAGTCAGGACAATAGCCAATACAGGGATAAAAATAAGTAGAAAAACTTATGGTCTTTTAGAAAAAAACGTGTAATTTTGACCGTTTTTAGCCCCTCACAAAGTGAGGAGTAGCAGAAAATATAGAACAGCTAAGGACAACAAAAACACAATATTATAAACTATGGAGAAAGTAACAAAAATCGTAGTTATGGCAAAACAGGTGCCCGACACACGCAATGTGGGCAAGGATGCTATGACTCCGGAGGGCACGGTAAATCGTGCTGCTCTTGCCGCAATCTTCAACCCTGAGGATTTGAACGCCCTCGAAATGGCACTTCAAATGAAGGACCGCATTGGCAACGCAACGGTTCACATCCTTACGATGGGCCCACAGCGTGCTGCCGACGTCATCCGTGAGGCTATGTTCCGCGGTGCCGACGGCGGTTATCTACTC
>X3_Alpine_Chamois__coassemble_13_pt1 | contig 19451 bp, 13 predicted proteins | sample X3_Alpine_Chamois__metabat2_high_PE_002 | metagenome-assembled genome bin X3_Alpine_Chamois | reverse complement strand
GTGAACCAAATTTATTTAATTTTTAATCGTCCACTTTTTTAGTGGACACTAGTGAAAAGGGATAAAAAAAATATTGCTACGTAATATAATTCACAATTTTTTATTATATTTGCCCCTTGAAGAGATTTTTTTGTTATTTTTTTAAGAATAGTGTGCAATAATTAGGGAATATAGTTTACTAAAACTGATATAAGAGACAAAGAATCTATTTTATAACACATTAATTACTAAATTCCAATCTATGAGAACTTTCAAGAACTTTTTGATGGGTATTCTTCCTATCCTCGGTTTGCTCTTCGTTGTTGGTTGCCAGAAGGGTCCAGAGGAGGACAAGCCTAATTTGCCTGAGGTAGAGAAGGATGCTACTATTGTTTTGTCCAAGACCACAGTTGACGTAAGTTTGGCTGGTGGTTCGTACCTTTTGGAGTACTCTATCCAGAATGCTCACGAGGGTGAGAAGATTTCGGCTGAGCCTTCTGAGAGCTGGGTTAAGGATTTCAACTACGGTATCGCAGGTGCTCTTGGTTTTACTGTTGAGCCTAACCCAACAAGTGGCCCACGTGAGTGTCTGGTAACTGTTAAGTATCGCTATGCAGAGGATGTTGCATTCCTTGTAAAGCAGGGCGCACGTTCAGCTGCAGGTTTCAAGATCGAGAAGGTATCGGCTGATTACTTCTCTTACACTATCAACGTTATTCCAGAGGATAAGACTCTGCCATACATCATTATGTCTGCTGGTCCAGAGTATATCGTTGCAAACGAATTGGTTGATGGCGAGGATTTCTACGAGGATGACTATGCATACTTCGGATGGTTGGGTGGTACATTCTATGGAATGACAGCCCTCCAAATTATGCAGGAGCGTGCACAGGTGGGTGATGTTTATAATTTGACATCAGCATCTAATGGTACTTCGGGCGTGCCTTACACCGTTTACTGCTACTATTTCGACTACCAGACAGGTGCTCTTATCTCGGATGTAACAATGGCAACTGTTGAGACTGCAAAGCCTGAGCTTCAGACAGTTGAGTTCGATATTGAGTACGAGGTAGAGGGTCCATTGGTAAAGGCGTTGGTTGAGCCTGTTGGCTACGATGGCGAATTCTATTTCGATATGCTTAATGGTCTTCTCGTTGACTCTTATATGGCTGACTTGGATTTCCTTGACAGTGTTGAGCGTACTGCTGAGTACTATTGGGCAACTGCTGTTAGCAATTTGAGCAACGATTACTCTTTCGACCAGATTATTGCTAACTACACTTGTAAGGGTACTAACCCTGATGGCTCTCCAAAGAACTACTATGAGTTCGAGCTCTTGGCTAACCACGACTACTATCTCTTCGCATTCGCAATGGAGGAGCATGGCCTTTGCAGCTCAACTCCTAAGATCGTAAAGATTACTACTGGTGATGTAGAGCCATCTGATAACGTTATCACTCCATCGGTTGATTATATAACAACTTATACTGCCGTTATCTCATTTGCGACTACAAACGACGATTACTACGTTGCTGGTTGGGAGACTGCTGAGGAATGGGCTACGTTGGGTTCTACCGATGCTGAGCGCCAGAGCACTTTGCTTGAGAGAAATGATTATGAGCTTATCAAGGGTAATTTCTCACAGAATATTACAAAGCTTGAGCCAAATACCGAGTACGTTCTCTACGCATTTGGTTCACGTGGTGGTGTAGCAACAACTGATAAGGTCTTCACTTGCAACTTCAAGACTAAGACTGATGCTGGTGGTAGCGTAACTATTGATTTCAAGGATCTTGGTTACTACGATGCTGCTGACTTTGCAAACTGCCCAGGTTATGAGTATCTTGCAAACAATACTGGTTGCGTAATATATCCTATTGAGATGGTCTTCAGCTCTGAGGATCACGGCGATTACTTCTATGTAATCTATGATTGGACTAATCGTAATGATATCTATTCTGATAAGCAGTATATCGATACTCTTGTTTGGAATATTAATCAGTATGGTTCAATGACTGGAACTCATAGCTATACAATCTTGAAGGCTGGTGGTACTTACGAGATTGCTGCTGTTGTTCTCGATGCAAATGGTCAGTATAGTTCACTCTGTCGTAAGCGTATTGAGCCAACATACAGCGGTTGTGGCGATGTAGCAGACTACGTAGCTTGGTGGGATGCTTATATGGATTCACAGAATGGTGGTGCAGAGCTTCAGAGCTTGGTTTACGACTATGAGGAGGAGACTAAGCCACTCTTTACTGCTAAGATGAAGCGTAACTTCTACTCTGAGCAGGAGCACAATGTAGAGAATAAGCGTGTCAAGGTTGATACAGATGCTATTTCACTTGTACGTTAATCACTCTCGATTCTATATGGGAGGTTGGCTGAGATATCAGCCAACCTCTTTTTTTATATAGGTGTCATAACTTTTTCACCTCGTTCGTCTGTTTGTTATGTGCTCAGGTAGGTTTAACAATCGGCTGTGGCTCGGTATTTGTTTTATAAGCAAACGAAAACAGTGCAAAACAAATTAATGTTTAAGAGTATGAAAAAGTTTTTACTATCTCTATTGATTGTAGCCACAGCACTTTCATCGGCTATGGCTCAGGAGCGAGAGGGCGGTAATTTGCGTTGGAGAGGTTTTGCTACAAACCGTTTCTGGGATAATTGGGAGATCTCGGCAGCTGGTGGTAACTCTCTATTGCAGATATCAAAGAAGATGAAGGACGACCCTGGTAAGTTCATCGACCGCAATGGTTGGAATGCCAATGTGGCACTTACCAAATGGGTGGTTCCGATTATAGGTATGCGCTTGCAGGTCGATGCTGGTGAATACCGTAACTACGCCTTCGATAAGAAAAGCTATGGTACATCGGCATTTGAAACCCCTTACATCTACGTTCACGGCGATGTGCTGATGAATATGTCGAACTGGATTGGTGGCTATCGCCCTAATCGTGTGTATAGTGCAATATCATATCTCGGCTTCGGTTATACGGCAATGTCGTGGACCGATAAGTCGGCAGGCTCGTACAATGGTGAGTTTGCCTTCACAACGGGTCTGCTGAATAAGTTCCGTGTGAGCCGTCAGATGGATATTGAGTTGGATCTGCGCTCGTGGATATTCCCTGGTCACCAGTTACCAAAGCAGATACGTAGCCAGAATCGTATTGCTGTTGCAATGTCCGCCTCGCTCGGTATTGCCTACCGTTTCAGAACCAGAGAGTGGACACCGGCATATACGCAGTATGATGTCGATGGATATATAGCAGCTATTGTAGCCCTTGAAGAGGATATTCTGCTGATGGATGGTACGATAGCAAGTGCGGGTAAGCAGATTGAGAAGCTCACGGCAGATAATAACCGCCTTAGCTCGGAGTTGGAGGCGTGCAAGAAGAGTAAGGGGGCTGTAAAGGAGACTGTAACAATACCTGATGGTGTTGTGTTCTTCGCTATTGGTGAGGCTACGTTGACCGACTATGCACGTGCGTCGCTTGATAAGTATATTTCGGTAGTAAAGGGAAGCAATGCTATGGTGCACGTTACGGGTTATGCCGATAAGGAGACGGGTAGCTCGGCTCGCAATATGGAGCTGTCGAAAGAGCGAGCAGAGGCAGTTAAGAACTATCTCGTAGCTGGTGGCATCGCTGCCAACCATATTACAGCTAAGTGGGTTGGTGATACGGAGGTGGCATTTGCATCTCCCGAAACACCAATCGTCAACCGATGCGTAATTCTGCAATAGTCAATCTAGACTCTTTGTTCTATGCCTAAAAGATAGGTCTGACCGCTGGTCAGACCTATCTCTATTTCAACATATTGTAGTGGCAATACATCAGCCTACCCTCATCGTCGCGTAGGTGCATACCTCCACCCCGACAGAACTCCCATACTTTGCACTCTGCACACTCATGCTTATGTGCCCACTCTCGATTGCGGAAGGGTTGAAATCTGTTTTGCCATACATCCCAGAAGTGGTCGCAGTATATGTTTCCCTGAGTGTAGTTGGCACGTACACTCGTGCAACCCGATATGTCGCCATTGACACGAATCGAGGCAACCGAGACTCCCGCCGTACACATATAGAAGTGGTCGCGCACCTCTGTTTCGTAGCCTCCCAAGAATCCCTCGCAGGCATAGTTTAGGTTGATACGTCCCTCCTTGCGTGTGCGACGTATGAACTCCATAAGTTTGCGAAACTGCTCCTCGTTAAGGTGCAGTGAGTCATCCTTCTTGGCTCTGCCCGCAGGAAATATCGAGAATATGCGCCAACGTGCTATACCTTTGCTGATTAGAAACTCTTTCCACTCATCCAACCTCTCTATCATCATTGGCGTAACACAGGTTATGACGTCGTAGGTAAGCCCTTCCACCTCGCGGATGTACTCTATGGCACTCAGCGCACGGTCGAAGCTAAGAGGATTTTGGCGTATATAGTTGTGAGCATCCTCGAAACCATCGAAGCTAACTGATATTGAGCGTAGTCCAGCAGCCACCAGAGCTCTGAGGCGTTCACGTGTGAGGCCCATACCGTTGGTAACCATACCCCACATATATCCACGACGTGTAACCTCACGTCCAGCCTCTTCTAAGTCTCGACGTACTAACACCTCGCCACCTGAGAAGATGATAAGCACTCGTTCGGGCGAAGTGTTGGGCGTAACCTCTTCGTCAAGAACACGTAGAAAGTCGGCGAGAGGCATATCGCTTTCAGCCACATCCTGTCTGCAATCGCTACCACAATGGCGACACGACAAATTACAACGAAGCGTACACTCCCAAAAGAGTGTACGCAACTCATGACGCTCGACGACCTTGTCGTAGAGTCCTTTGAAGAGCTTCAAGCCTACGCGCTTGCGAAGCCCTAATCTCTTGCCTTTCACAATCGTACTTGTTACTCCTTATCCTCAGTTTGTGTCTCCTGCTCCTTCTGCTCGGCAGCATTAAGCTCCTCGATACGAGCCTTAGCCTCCTCCTCGCTGATAGGCTTCACAATACGACCATCAGGGAAAGCAACACCATCTGTTTGTGCCTCCTGCTCGATAGGCTTACCATTCTCGTCAACAGCGACAATCGTCTGACCATCAGGTAGTGGCACACCATACATCAGCATAACACGTGGGTCTGTTCCGTCAGCCTCGATAGGCTGAGGCTCTGCGTCCTGAGCACTCTTCGATGCCTTCTTTGTGCCACAGCAAGCGGCAGTCGAGAAGCCGAGCATAGTGAGAAGTGCTATTTTTAGCTTAGTATTCATAATCTCGTAGGTTTTAGGGTTATGTAACACTATGTTATCTTTGACAAAGATAAGATATTTTATGGAATCTACAAAACGAACGTTAAAAATAGGGAATATATTATTGTGTTATCGAATAAAAATTGTAACTTTGGAGTGGTTAAAGGCTGTCAACAATGAGAGGACGTGTAAAATGGTTCGACGATAAGCGTGGTTATGGCTTCATCACGGGTGAGGATGGAGTCGATGTCTATGTACACTTCACGGCAATTAATAGCGATGGCTACCGCACGCTCAAACACAATTGGAGTGTCGAGTTTGATATCGAGAGGGTTGAAAACAACCGTATAGAGGCTCGTAGCGTTCAGGTAGTAGCCAAGCGTCCACTCTAAAATAGCTCTAACTGCTCGGGTGAGGCGTTAAACGTAAGGCGGTGGTAGGGTGTCAACCCAAACTCACGAATGGCAAGCCTATGCTCACGTGTGGGGTAACCCTTATTCCTCTCCCATCCATATTGGGGATACTCCTTCGATAGTCGTAACATATATTCGTCGCGGTGGGTCTTTGCAAGAATCGACGCTGCGGCGATGTTCGCATATTTACCATCACCCTTGACGATTGTAAGCCACGGCGTAAGAAGGTCGGTATGGAACTTATTGCCATCAACAACGATGAACTGAGGCTCGACGCTTAACCCTTTTAATGCGAGGTTCATTCCCTCGATTGAGGCGTTGAGGATGTTAATCTGGTCGATGCGCTCGGCACTAACCTCCTTGACTGACCACGCCACCGCCTCACGCTCGATAATCTCACGCAGAGCATCACGCCTACGCTCGGTAAGTTGCTTAGAGTCGTTGAGCAGAGGATGGTGAAAGTCGGGTGGCAGAATTACGGCAGCCGCAAATACCGAACCAGCGAGACATCCACGCCCCGCCTCGTCGCATCCCGCCTCGATAAGCTCCTGCTGATAGCTGTTTGGTAACATAGACTACTTATTTAGCTTGGTGTAGTGAATCTCCTTCTGATGCACCGTGTTATCGGGTGTGAGCCCATCGTTAAGCGAGTGTATATGGTGCATTATTGCCTCTCGCACGCTCACTCCACTCTCGCGGAGTTGTGCCTCCACAATACTCTTGTCTATATAGTTGTTGGCAATGTAGTTGCACATTGCCACACGATACATCTTGTCGGGGTCGAGAGCAGATATTATATCTAATGCATCGGGAGCCTCCTTAGGGGTATCTCCCACGACAATGGTGTATGCAAGGTCGGAACGTAGATAGGCGTAGTGCGACTCCTTGTCTGGGGCGTCGGGCGTTCCATTGTTGTACTTAGCGAGTATAAAGTCGTGTATCTGCTTGCCGCTCATCTCGCCGAGGATGATTGTCGAGCGGAATGGGTCGTTATTGTAGATGTCGCCACGTGTGATATCGCCAGGGAGGATGTTCGAGAGACGTATGCCTCCATAGTGGTAGAACGATACTTCTGGCTTAAAACCATCGGCGTAAGGGTAGTTGGCAAGGGCATCTATCGTGAAGTTTGCTACGCCATCCTTATTCACAAAGGCTGTTGCGTACCCCTCGATGCTGTTGAGTTCGGGGTTAAGGCTCTTGATGTGTGCCACCAACTCCACCATTTGCTCATCGGCGACTTCATCGTCAATAGCCTCTTGCAGGTATGTTACCTTTTGAATCTCGCCGTCGGCAACATCTAACTGTGCAATGGTTACATAGCCTAAGTTCTTGCCATTCTGTGAGATATGAACACCGTTAACCTCTTTGCACACCTTGTCGTGCGAGTGCCCACCTGCTATCCAATCGCAATCAGGACTCTGCTGTGCAAGCATTTCGTCGTAGGTGAAGCCCATATGCGAGAGTAATACTACGAAGTCTGCCTTCTCGCTGAGTGTGGCACATATGGAATAGGCGGTATCTACATCACGAGTGATGCTAAAATCTTCGTACGATGTGCTGTTGCCAAGTGGAAGACCTCCGCCGTCAGTATCGACAACGCCCGTAAAGCCGAGTGTTACGTCGTGGAGTGTTATGAGCGTGTAGGGCTTTATCTCCTTATCCATTGGTTTATTGCACTTTACATTAGCACATACAACCTCACCTTCGACCACCTTCAACATATTGTTAAGGCCCTCTCTGCCATTGTCGAATTCGTGGTTTCCGAGGGTTATAACATCGTATCCCGCAGCATTTAGAAGTACCATCATTGGAACGCCTGGCTGTTCACCATCATCGACAAAGGCGTTGCCTACAACCCTGTCGCCAGAATCAACGAGTAGTACCTCCCCTCTGGTTGAATACTCTTTCACAAGTGATACGAGTTGTGGCATAACGTTTATGTTAGCATGTATGTCGTTAGTCGATATAATGTATATCTGGTTACACTCCGAGGCTTGATGCTCCTGGCACGATGTGGTAAATAGGAGTAATAAGATGGAAAAAAATAGAAGTTTTCTCATAAGTTCTTTAATTAAATTGCTTCAAAATTACAAAAAATTACTATCTTTACACACTATTTTTAATAAAAATTAAACTACGGCCTATGCAGACGGTGGAAGTGATAGTAAGGAATGTAGAGACGAGATTAGATGTGGCAGTTGGCACTTCGCTCGCCGAGGTGCTCTCGATGTTGCGCTTCGAGCAGCCCTATCCGATACTTCTGGCGAGTGTAAACAATCGCTATAAGGAGCTTGGATATCGTGTCTATATGCCATTGACGGTGGAGTTTCTCGATATTCGCCACTATGAGGGTTATCGTGCCTACCAGCGCACAATTTGCTTCGTGTTGCAGATGGCGGCACTCGATTTGTATCCCAACTATAAGCTCCATATTCGCCATACGCTCGGTAGTGGCTTCTATTGTGAGTTCGACGATAACCAACGTCTCAGCGGTGCGGAGCTCGATGCGTTGAAGTGTCGTATGGAGGAGATTGTGAAGAGTAACATCCCTATTACGCGTAGCAAGGAGCTTGCCGATAAGGTATCGGCGGAGTACACAAAGTATGGTTTCGACGATAGAGTGGAGCTACTTCAAACGGCACCTCACCTCTATCGTACGATAAACCATCTTGGCGATATGCCAGGCTACTTCTATGGTGTGCTTGCTCCATCGTCGGGCTATGTCTCTCGATTCGATATCCAGCCCTACTACAATGGCTTCTATGTGGCACTGCCTGAGAAAGACGACCCTACGCAGATGCCTAAGTCGATAAAGCTCGATAAGATGTTCGATATCTTCCACGAGTACCAGATGTGGATAGATATTATGGGTGTACCAACGGTTGGCGACCTTAATCGTAAGGTTATGGAGGGCGATGCCAGTGAGTTGATAAAGATTGCTGAGGCGTTCCACGAGAATAAGATAGCATCTATTGCCCGTTCGTTGGCAGATGCCAATATCGAACGAGGTGTGCGAATGGCACTTATCTCAGGTCCATCGTCGAGTGGCAAGACCACCTTCTCAAAGAGGTTGGGTGTGCAGCTACGTGTCTTGGGCTTCGACCCTGTGCTCATAGCCTTGGACGACTATTTCGTAGATAGAGATAAGACTCCGATTGGCGAGGATGGCAAGCCCGATTTCGAGGCATTGGAGGCTATCGACTTGGCGACGCTTAACGACCATTTGAAGCGTCTGTCGGCAGGCGAGAGTGTTGAGATTCCTCGATACGACTTCATCTCGGGTAAGCGACAGTGGCACGAGCAACCATTGAAACTTACCGAGCGTTCGATACTCATCTTGGAGGGTATCCACGCACTCAACCCACGTCTTACGCCAGGTGTCGATGCAGACAAGAAGTTTAAGATATACATATCGTGCTTTACGTCGGTGGCTATGGATAACTATTCGCGTATTCCGACTACGGACAATCGCCTGTTGCGCCGTATGATTCGCGATAACGCCACACGCGGTAACAACGCTTTGCGCACGTTGCAGATGTGGCCCTCGGTGCGACGTGGCGAGGAGCGACACATATTCCCATATCAGGAGAATGCCGATGTTATGTTTAACTCGTCGCTATTCTATGAGATATCGGTGTTACGCGCTGTTGCCGAGCCGTTGCTGCGTGGCGTGCCCGATACGGAGCCAGAGTATGCTGAGGCACGACGTATGCTCAAATTCCTCGACAACTTCACGCCTATTGCTCCCGACGAGATACCACCCACATCGCTACTTAGAGAGTTTATCGGTGGTAGTTCGTTCCGCTATTAGAGACTAAATCGTGATAAATAACGTTAAAGAGGTATAACAGAAAAACCAATAATAATCTATAACAATAACTAACGATGAAAACCTTTGACAGTTTTGTTGACCGCCACACCGGTCTAAACACAAAAGAGGACCTTGCTCAGATGCTTGCAACTATTGGCGTAGGCTCAGTAGAGGAGCTTTTGCAGCAGGTAATCCCACAATCAATCCGCTTGAAGAAGCCTCTTGACCTGCCTGAGGCAATGAGCGAATATGAGTATGCACAGCATATCACAGCGTTGGCAGCTAAGAATCGCACGTTGCGTTCGTTCATCGGTATGGGTTACTATCCTAACGTGGTGCCAGCGGTTGTCTCTCGTAACGTATTCGAGAACCCAGCGTGGTACACATCTTATACCCCATATCAGGCTGAGATTTCGCAGGGTCGCTTGGAGGCACTTCTTAACTATCAGACCGCAATCCTTTCGCTCACGGGTATGGAGGTTGCCAACTGCTCACTTCTGGATGAGGCTACGGCAGCGGCTGAGGCTATGCTTATGATGTTTGCTATGCGTTCGCGCGAGGCTGTTAAGCAGGGCAGAAACCAACTCTTCGTCGATGAGAATATCTTCCCACAGACCTTCGATGTGTTGCTTACACGTTCTGAACCTTACGGCATTGAGATTATTCGTGATGACTTCTCAACGTATGAGTTTACGGGTATGGAGTTCGGTGCTGTTGTGCAGTTCCCAGCAGCCAATGGCGAGGTTCGTGATTATGCAGCTTTCGCTGCTAAGGCCCACGAGTGCGGCGTAACGGTTACGGCTGTTGCAGACCTTCTCTCGTTGGCACTCTTTAAGTCTCCAGCTGATTGGGGAGCAGATATTGCCGTAGGTACCACACAGCGTTTGGGTTGTCCTATGGGCTTCGGTGGCCCAAGTGCTGGTTATATGGCTACGCGTGATGCTTATAAGCGTCAGATGCCTGGTCGTATCATTGGTGTGTCAGTTGACCGCTTGGGTAACAAGGCTTTGCGTATGTCATTGCAGATGCGTGAGCAGCATATCAAGCGTGAGCGTGCTACATCGAACATCTGTACAGCACAGGCGTTGATGGCCTCTATGGTAGGTTTCTACTGTATATATAATGGTAAGGAGGGTTTGCAGCGTGCAGCGATGGTCGCTCACACAGCAGCTCTAAGCGTAAAGGAGGCTTTGGAGGCTATGGGCTATGTAGTACGCACTAAGGCACTCTTCGATACGTTGGAGGTTGAGGCTGAGGCATCTGTAATCCAGGATATTGCTCTATCTCGTGAGATTAACTTCTACTACCCAGCCGACGACTGCGTGCGTATGTCGTTCGATGAGGTTACAACAGATGAGGAGATTCAGAACGTTGTAGCCATCTTTGCTGAGGCTCGTGGCAAGAAGGCTAAGAGTATCAAGCGTCGTGAGACAGCAGCTATTGCCGACGCTGTTAAGCGTGAGAGTGAGTTCTTCGGTGAGAATATCTTCAATTCATACCGCACCGAGACCGAGATGATGCGTTATATCAAGCGTTTGGAGTTGCGTGATATCTCGTTGATGAACTCTATGATTTCGCTTGGCTCTTGTACTATGAAGCTCAATGCGGCACAGCTTATGCAGCCACTCTCGTTGGCAGGCTTCCAGAATGTGCATCCATTCGCACCTGCTGATCAGACGGAGGGCTATCGTGAGCTTATTACGGAGTTGGAGGGCTATCTTGCAACAATCACAGGTTTTGCAGGTTGTACCTTGCAGCCTAACTCTGGTGCTGCGGGTGAGTACACAGGTCTCTTGATTATCCGTGCATACCACCAGAGCCGTGGTCAGGGCTATCGTAACGTCATCCTCATCCCATCATCGGCACACGGTACCAACCCTGCGTCAGCAGCTATGGCGGGTATGAAGATTGTAACCGTGGCGTGCGATGAGAATGGTAATATTGATGTTGAGGATTTGAAGAAGAAGGCAGAGGAGTACAGCTCGGAGCTTTGTGGCTTAATGGTAACATACCCATCAACTCACGGTGTGTTCGAGAGTCGTATTCGTGATATCGTTGATGCTGTACACGATGCTGGTGGTCAGGTATATATGGATGGTGCAAATATGAATGCACAGGTGGGCTTGACAAATCCAGGTTATATTGGTGCCGACGTCTGCCACCTTAACTTGCACAAGACCTTTGCTATGCCTCACGGCGGAGGTGGTCCTGGTGTAGGTCCTGTATGCGTTGCTGAACATCTCGTTAAGTTCTTGCCTTCGCACTCGTTGACCGAGACCGGTGGCGAGGAGGGTATTACAGCTGTTGCATCATCACCTTGGGGCTCGGCTATGTTGCTCCCTATCACCTATGGTTATATCCGTATGCTCGGCTTCGAGGGCTTACGTCGTTCGACCGAGTTGGCAATTGTGAATGCTAACTATATGTCGTCGGCTCTCAAAGATGAGTATCGTACATACTACTCTGGCGAGACTGGTCGCGTAGGCCACGAGATGATTCTCGACCTCACACGCTTTAAGCACGACTACAACATCGACTGTGGTGATATTGCTCACCGTTTGATGGATTATGGCTACCACGCACCTACGCTCTCATTCCCTGTTCACGAGACGTTGATGGTTGAGCCTACCGAGAGTGAGTCTAAGGCAGAGATGGATCGCTTCATCGAGGCTCTTATCAAGATTAAGCGCGAGTGTGAGAAGGCTGCTGCCGAGGGTAATGCCGACAACGTGGTTGTCAACGCTCCTCACACTGCACGTGAGCTTGCTGGCGAGTGGTCGCATCCTTATAGCCGTGAGGAGGCTGCCTTCCCATTGGAGTGGATTGTTGAGGGTAAGTTCTTCCCATACGTAACCAAGATTGATAATGGTTATGGCGATAGAAATCTTATTTGCCGCTGTATGGAGTAACGAGAACCATTTATAATGGCTTGGGGTTGATTAAGTTCTAATCAACCCCAACTTTTTTATAATGAGCACATCACACCAATCAATTGTCGTGGCAGATGGCGGTAAAATAAAAAATTCTTCCTATCTTTGCTCAATTATGTACTAATATAAAGAAACCTATATTATGAAAAGATTCATAACCTCTATCGTTTGGTCTTTGTTGTTGGTGTGGTCGATGTCGTGTCGTTCGGAACTAAAGGTTGAACCTCAGCCTAAGCCCGAACCTCAGCCCAAGCCCGATGTGGAGAGGGTGTTGAGTAGTGCCGAGCGTGTGGAGTTGGAGAGCTCTGAGGTTGGAGAGTTCGTATTGCTATTCGAGGGTGAGGGACTTTCGTTAAGGTTGCATCTTCTCGGTGGTGATGAGGATATAGTCTTGCAGACGGGAGAGTATAGCAGTGATGACTATACAATCGTGATGCAGGACACGGAACTAAGCTACGAGAGCAGTAGGGTGGCGTTAGCTATGGGATGTGTCTCGGTAGAGGTTGATGATAAGCAATATAGCTTCGATATGGAGTTTAGCGATGCGGATAGTCGCAAATATCTGCTCAGCTACGATGGCGAGGTGGTGAATATGGTTAAGGGAGATGAGCCAGAACCCGACCCTAAACCCGACCCCGTCGATTTTACCCCCATAAAGGTTACTGCTTCGCTATATGCCAAGGGCCACTTTATGATTAAACTCTATGCCGACGAGATACTCTTCCATAAGCTTGATATGTACGATAGGAGCGAGGCGGCTACCACAACCTATCTTTCGTCGGGTGAGTATAGCTTCGAGAATGGAGGTGTAGATTCTAAGTGGTCGTCGTTTGGTTACTATAACGATGGTGGTGAGGTTCAGTCATCGGCGTTTAAGGATGTTAACCTCAATCTTAGGGTTGATAAGGAGCAGAAGAGAGTATCTATTGAGGGTAGTATGGAGTCCGTGGCTGGCAATATACTGCTTGTTGAGTGGTCTGGGGAGGTTGAGGGTTTCAGCTATGAGTCGGAGCCTGCTCCCAAGGAGGATGTAGTGTTCGAGGCAAAGATGCTTATCGGTACATACTATGGCAATAAGTATAGTGCGGCGGGTAACTACTATATTTTGCTTACGGATAATGGCCTAAGCCAGAGTGGTAGTGAACTCCCAAATTCTACCTATTATCGTCTCGATTTGTATGCGGCACTATACGATGGCGAGAGTGCCGACTATGTGCCACTGCCCGTTGGAGAGTACACGCTCGACTATAATAGTACGATGGCAATGGGATGTTTCGATAAAAGCTACTCGGGTTATTGGCAGACCGATGATAGTGGTAGCCGTATCGGTGATGAGGCTAAATTCGAGTCTGGAAAATTTGTGGTTACGGAGCAAGGCGCATTGCTTACGGTGGTCATTGATGGGGTTAGGCATAGTGTAACCTTCGAGGGTGAGGAGCATATTAAAAATGGAGTAGGTAGCGCGGATGCCGATGTTAACTTTACGGCAATGGCGGGATATGCTATCTATTATGGCGACCAATATACCCCTGGTGTGGCAAATAACTTCTCGCTATTTTTAAGTGATAAGGGCCTCGATGCTAATGGCGTAGAGCAGGCTAATGGCACATATTATCGTTTCGATATCTACACCGATATTAAGCAAGGCGCATCTATCCCCAGTGGTGAGTATCTCTTTGACGAAACTAAAAGCTACTCGGTGGGAACGTTTAGCTCCGATATGTCGCTCTACTATGTTCGTGATGCAAGTGGCAAGGGCTATTCTACAACAGAGCATTTGAGTGGCGGTCGCTTGGTTGTATCCGATTCTGGCGCATATGCCGAGCTTGAAATAGCTGGCTCGAAGCATAAGATAACATTCAACGGGGCGATAGATGTGATAAATGTCGAGGATGACGGCGGTGATGATGACGGCGGCGGTGATGATGATGGTGAAGGAGATGATGACGGCGGTTATGAACCACCAAAGGAGGATATAGTTTGTAAGTTGGATGAGTGTACGCTCTATTACGAGTATTGCGGTGATTTCTATAACGTGGGTTTGATGAATTGGACGATGCTCCTATCTAATGCCGATATGTCGGGCGAGTATCTGCTCTTCGACCTGTTGACAAATGCTACAAACCAGAGCGACTTCTACGGACGATATGAGCTGAACGAGGAGATGGGCGAGTATGTTTTGCAGGCGGGTAAGTTCATTGAGGAGGATGGTAGCATAATGACCTATGGTTCGTGGTATTTCAACACCAATAGCACCTACTATTTGATACCACTCGCAAAAGGTTGGCTCGAAATTGAGCCTGCTGGCGAGAAGAGGGCAACGATTGAGTTTGAATTCTACGATGAGGCTGGCATAAAGATTAGTGGTAGCTGGTCGGGAAACATGGTGTCGATAGATGAGATTGTACAGAGTAGTCGTAGTAGCATTGCTCGTAGCCTGTCGAGGGGTGATACAACGCTTCGCAGCGTGGTCTATTAGCTCTTGAAGGTTTTTTGGGATAGATTCTGTGCGGCGAATAACCATTTTGATTGCAAATATAAAAGACCATATTATTAAATTAAAAAGGATTGATATTGATGTTTAACTCCGTTTTTGCTCCATAAAATGTGAAAAAGTCATCACAAATAGTATGGAATAAAAATGCGCAGTATGCAAGAAAATGTCGTGAAATAGTGTGAGTTTTGTAAAATATGTATATATTTGCAAACTAAGAATGCGAAAAAATAATAAGACACACATTAAAAAACAAAATTATTAACTTTTATGAAAAACATTAAGCACTATTTGTTTGCAGTGGTTGCCCTTGTGGCAGGCTTTGCAATTAGCGCATGTAAAGAGACACCTGAGGTGGGTCCACAGAAGGAGACCGTTAAGGTTGAAGTAACTGTTGACTCGGTTAACTCTAATGGTGCAATCATTAAGGTTGCAACACAGGGTATCAAGGAGTTTGCTTATATGCAGCGTGATACGGAGTTGGAGGCGACAGCTATCCTGGCAGCAGGTGAGAAGAAGAGCATCACAGATTCGTCTGTTGCTACAACAACAGATGTAACTATTCAGGGTCTTGAACCAGGTACTGCTTACAAAGTATTCTTTGCATTCCGCCAGAGCGACAATGCTATCTACAAGAGTGTTGTTGTTGCTGAGTTCACAACGGCTACCTATGGCGATGCTACACTTACAGTTGTTGAGCGTAAGTATGATGGTTTCTCAGTTCACGTTCAGATTCCTCAGGAGGTGAAGGAGCGTGGTAATGCACTTCGTTACTCTACTACGTCGTTGGCTATGTATAAGTATATCCGCGACTACTATCGTAACATCGAGCCAGATATGCTTTTGTTCAATGCTCAGCAGTACACTGCTGAGGATAAGACCATCATTTATGATGAGGATCATAACTATGAGCGCGACGAGAATGGCAACATTGTGGAGGATGGTGCTACTTACGCTGACCCTAAGGTTCCAGGCGAGCCAGGTGTATTCCTCGTTGGTGAGTTCGCATTTATGGATGACGAGGAGGACCCTATGTATCCTTCTGGTTGGGAGCCAGGTTACTACGCAGCTATGTTCGACTGGGATAAGTGGAACGAGGAGCGCGAGACTGAGAGTTACGACTACACTAATAAGAAGTACTGGACAGGCTATTTCGAGCGTCTTGATGTTATGACTCTTGAGCCTGAGATTATCGAGAATGGTGTTGATATCAAGGTTACTGATATTACCCCTATCGACGCTTGTATTCAGTTTACTCCATCTGACGACATTGCTCAGTATTGTATCCTTATCTGTACTGAGAGTGAGTACGAGGTTAACGTATTGCCATTGCTCGAGAACAAAGAGGAGCACCTCCGTTGGTTCGTAGGTTCATACTTTGCGATGATGACATTCGGTACTGAGACAGCTCAGGGCCCATCTGAGATATGGCTCAATGGCGACTGGTTTGTAGATACTAAGGGCTACTCAGGTCAGACAATCCGTGTATTGGTTGCTGGTCTTGGTGATGGTGATGGCCGCACTCAGAGCTTCGATACTATGACCTTCACGCTCCCAGAGAAGACTTTGCCAAAGCCTGAGATTGAGGTAACTCCTGTTGAGACTGGTAATCCATACGAGGTAACGTTCAACATCAAGAACCCTAACCTCGACAACCCTGTAACCGAGGTTTGGTTTGCTTGTAACTACACTCGTGAGTACGATGCAATCTTGAAGCAGTACTCTTATACTGAGTTGCTTCAGCAGATGGGTAATCCATTGCATGTGGATCGTACGGCTATCGAGCAGGTTAACTCTAAGGATGGTTTCAACTTCTCAGTATCGAGCCGTGATAATGCTTCTACACGTCTTGCAGTGCTTGTTTACAACTGGGAGGGTAGCTGCAATAACCCTGATGAGACTGGTTCAACAGCCGTCGCTGAGTATACTACACCTAACGCACAGTTCCCTGCACGTGTAAACTCTGAGCTCTTCACTAAGCTCGTTGGTGAGTGGGAGGCAACTGCTCCTATGCTCCGTTACCAGACTAACGAGGAGACTAACGAGGGTAGCTGGACGGATGCAGGAACATATAAGTCAGATATTAAGATTATGGCAGGTGTTGAGTATCCTGAGACATTGCCAGCAGAGGTTTACGAGTTGTATGCTAAGGGTGGTATGGATCGTGATGCTACCGACGCTCTCTATGAGGAGTTTGTATCACTTGCTGAGCAGTACAATGCTCGTACTCGTGGTTACAACCGCCTCTTGTGTCTCGGTTACAACTTCGCTGATAAGGACTATATGCTCGACATTACAGCTACTCCTTACGAGTTGTTCACTGCTGAGGACTACTCTGTATCGCAGGTAAGCTATATGTTCTACGACTTTGGTCCAAAGTGGAACTTGGAGATTGATAAGGATGGTAGTGTTTGGTTGCCAATTGATATGGAGAAGGAGTTCCCATTGGCTACGTTCAACTTCGGTCTTGACTATACATTCTATATGATGGGTATCGGTATGAACTCATACATCGGTGCTCCTGTTTACAACAACCAGGGCAAGTTGGTTCTCGACGCACGCTTCCCAGTTGAGGTGTCGGATGATTGCAACACAATCACCATCAAGCCTATCATCTACAACTATAAGGACTCTGATGGTAAGGATGCTGTTGAGACATACTATCCTTGCGTAGCTCAGCTCCAGTATGGTATGGCTACACCACTTAACCCACGTGTTAATGGCGACGTAGTTTTGAAGCGTAAGGGTGCTTCAACTCAGTCGGCTAAGGTTAACGCTAAGGTTGGTGCTGTCGAGACTCAGCCAGTTAAGTCGTTGGGCAAGGCTCCAGTTCCTGTACAGCGCACTTACTCTATGACACCTATGGATATCTCTATGATGAAGCAGTACCAGCGCATCGTTAAGGAGAATCCTATTGAGGGTGGCTCAGAGGCATTCCACAAGCGTGCACAGGCTTTGGTTGAGCAGACATACGGTATCGTACGATAGGCGGGTGGGTATCAACCAATACGACAAGACCTCCTTGTGAAAACAAGGGGGTCTTTTTTTGTCTGCAAATAATACCCCTTAAAATGGTGCATCCTTATTTATTTTTTATATCTTTGCTGTTGAAAAAAATGTTCAACTATGGCAGACAACTATCTCGAAAAGCGAATGGAGGATTACCAGACGGCACAGCCCGTTAGGCGACGTGTGGCGACGTTGCGTCGTTTGTTGCTACACAATCGTAGTTATAGGGGCTATGACAGCACATTCCGCGTGCGTGAGGACCAACTACGCCGAATTATAGAGGTGGCTACACTATGCCCTTCGGCGCGCAACCAACAGGTGTTGCGTTTTAGACCTGTGTTAAGCGATGAGGCGGCAAAGGTACTACCTCATATTCGTCTTGGTGCGGCTCTTCCTGAGTTACATCTGCCATTCGAGGGTACTGAACCCAATGCCTTTATTGTGATATGCTCAACTGTCGAGGAGTCGAAGTATGTCGATGTTGATTTGGGCATCGTGGCGCAGTCGATGTTGTTGCAGGCGGTAGAGATTGGCTTGGGAGGTATCTGTATCGGTGCTTTCGACCACGAGGTGATAAAGCGAGAGCTGGCATTACGCTATAATCCGCTCTTGATACTGGCAATTGGCAGACCGAACGAGCGTATAGAACTCAAAGAGTGCAGTGATGGCGATAGCCTAAACTACTATCGTGAGCAGGGAGTACACTATGTTCCCAAAATTAAGATTGATGACCTAATACTTAAATAACGAACCATGAGAAGATTGAGATTGATGATGTTGGTGCTGTTTGCTACTGCATTTGCACTGAACTTACCAGCACAGGAGCGTACGCCTGCCCCCTATTGGGAGGAACCAGAGGTCTTTGCCGAGAATAAGTTGGCACCACGCGCTACGCTTATTCCATACACCTCGACTGAGGATGCCATTGAGCGTGGTGAGTCGGAGTGGGTGATGGATATTAGTGGCGAATGGCGATTCCATTGGACTAAGACCCCTGCCGAGCGTCCGGAGGGCTTCTGGGCTATGGACTACGACGATAATGGTTGGGGAACTATTCCTGTCCCAGGTAATTGGGAGATTAATGGCTATGGTGTGCCTATCTATACGAATGTTATCTACCCACACCCGCTAAATCCGCCATATATTCCACACTACGATAACCCTACGGGTTGCTATCGTCATAGCTTCAACATTCCTACGGAGTGGGATGGCAGACGCACAATATTGCACTTTGAGTCGGGCTTGGCGGCTATGCATATATGGTTGAATGGCGAGAAGGTGGGCTACTCTGAGGGCACGAAGTGTGCTGCGGAGTTCGATATTACACCATATGTAAAGGTCGGCGAGAATCTTTTGGCTATTGAGGGCTACCGCTGGTGCGATGGTTCGTATCTCGAAGATCAGGATTTTTGGCGTCTGTCGGGCTTCGATAGAACTGTCAAGGTATATAGCGTGGACAAGGTGCGTATCGGCGATATGTTTGTTGTTGCGGACCTTGATAAGAGTTATAAGCGTGGCCTCTATGAGGCGAACGTAACCATCGAAAACTGCTACGACAAGAGTTTTAGTGGCTCTGTTGAGT
>X3_Alpine_Chamois__coassemble_12_pt1 | contig 19627 bp, 11 predicted proteins | sample X3_Alpine_Chamois__metabat2_high_PE_002 | metagenome-assembled genome bin X3_Alpine_Chamois | reverse complement strand
CAATGAGACATTCGTTGAGGCGGCAGAGCCATACTCTTTCGATATTGTCGGTCTGGTTTGTAAGCATAATCGTTACGCTAATCTTCTCACTATCCTCGCTGATAGTATCTACAACCATATCGAAGCCACCTGGGCAGGCTGTACCCACGATGTCGTTTCTTTCAACCTCCTTTATGGTTTTGTAGTAGTCGGTGCTAAGTCCTGCGAGGCGTGCTACGTTGACAACGTCGCCAACTCTTCCCTCGGCATCAACGGCTACGGCGTAGAGGTAGTAGTTTGTGTCTGGGTGGTAGATATCTATGGTGATGTCGAGTGGCGTACCGTTATAGACGTACTCCTCGCGGTAGTTCTGATGACCCTCTGCGCTCATCACATACTCCATATTATCTTTATACTCAGCGTGGTCGGTCTCAGGGGCAGCATAGAGACGAACCTTCTTGGTCGTGTTGTCTGCCGTGAGCGTAACCGTGAGTGAGCTATGTGAGGTCTGCTCGGCAATGGTGGCTGCGGTGATTGCAGCAGTGCCGGTATGCGAAGGTGCCTTTGTCGAGAACTTCTCATATGCTACATTACCCACCTTTCCATCTTTAATGGCGATGGCATATGCCATATACTCGGTGTCGATGGCGAGGGTGTTGCTCAGGCGGCGTGTGATAGGCGACGAGTAGATTGTAGGCACAGCCTTTGCCATGGCGATGATATACTCCTTAATCTCCGCATCGCTCTTACCAGCAAACGAGAATGGATAGTCGGGATCTGTTGATACCATATCCATATAGCCCATAATAATCTTTGCGTCGCGCTCCGATGTTACGGTCATCGATGCCGATGTCTCGGTAATATCGCCCATAGCAATCGAGATTGATGTATTGCCATTAATCGTAGCCTTCGGAATTACAATCTCCGATGTATAGATGTTGCCATTACCCTGGCTATCTTCGGCATAGGCGGCAATGGTGTATGCCGTCTCCTGCAAGAGAACAATGCCGGCGTACTCCTTGCTATCTGCGCGTGAGTTGCGAACCAAATCCTGCTCGGTGAAGGTACGGCTCTCGGTAGCGGTGTCGAACACCATGAAAGGATAGCTTGGCGATGGGTCCAACGACGACTTAGCCTGCTCAATGAATGTTGTAGCATCGAATGCCGACGATAGAACGGCACCAACGGCGTAGCGTGCGCAGCCACTCGACTTGGTAACTACTGCATCGACGGTATATGCCGTGAGGTTTTCGATTGCGATGCTAACCAGAGGTGAGTTTGCACGGAACTCAACAACGCTCTGCTCACCATTGCCAACAGCGTTCTTAGCACCGAATACAAATTTGTAGGTGGTGTCGATCACAACGTTGTAGCTCACGGTTTGAGGGGTGTTACCCTCGATTGTGGTGTAGGCATCTGTTGTATCGCTCTCAGGGCCCCAGTACCACTCGACAGTAGTTGGGGATGGCGTAACATCGAAGCTAACAGTCATACTTTGCTCGTCAAAGCGTGGCTCGCTAACAGTGAGTGTAGCAGTCTCTGGCTCGAAGTATGCCTCTGCGCTAACCTCCTTCGACCTGCCTGTGCTATTCTCGGCATAGGCACATACACTATATCTCTTGCCCCACACGTAGTTGAAACTAACCTTCTGCTCCTTGTTGCCCTCTACCTCGTTCCAACTCTCAGGCTCCTCGCCAGCTGTGTCGTACGCCTTCCAATACCACTTGATAGCACCATCCGATGGGTAGATTACGCACTCCACCTGCATTGTCTCCTCGTTGAGTGTGAGTTCGCCGATGGTAATCTCAGCATCTGGCTCAAAGAAGATATCCTTGCTAATAACATCGGATGCCACTGAACTATTCTCGGCATACAACTCGAACTTAAAGTTCTGCTTCCACTCATAATCGAAGAGTATCTCTTTACGCTCGTTGCCCTCTACCTCGTTCCAGCTCTCAGGCTCCTTATCCGCAGTGTTGTAGGCTCTCCAATACCACTTCACGGTATTTGCCGATGGTGCTACAACACACTCTACCTCCATAGTCTCCTGGTTCAGTGTGATGCTGATAACGTCGAGTGTTGCATCCTCCTCGAAGTAGATGCTCTTAGTTGCCACCTCCGACTTGCCAGCTACATTCTCGGCGTAGGCATAAAGTTCGAAGGTCTCGCCCAAGATGTAGTCGATGGCGAGTCTCTGCTCCTTGTTACCCTCGACCTCATACCACGTTTCGTCCAGTGTGTCGCTCGTAGGGTCGTCAACACGCCAATACCACTTTACAGTTGTAGCGGATGGATATACCACACACTCAGCCTGCATCGTCTCGCGGTTTAGCGTAACGTCGCCGATGGCTATTGCCGCAGAGTCGGGCATAGGGCAATACTTCACTGTTGCCACCTCCGACTTTCCAGCCTTATTCTCAGCATATGCCGATATGGTGTACTCAACGCCGAACTCTACCTTGCGGCTTGCTGTTGCAACAGAGCCACCAGCAGATTTGGTGTACTCCACGCTCTCGCCCACGCCCTCTATCTTCCAGTAGAGAGCCTCAGTATCTGACGATGGTATAACAAGAGCTTGTAGTACCATTGTCTCCTTGTTAAAATCGACCTCCTGTATTCCAACCGTAGGCTTGTTTACAGTGGCTACGTCCTTATCCTCGCAACTCCACATCAATGCTGTGCTAAGCATTGCGATGGTAAGCCACAAAAACTTTTGCATAGTTTTCATAATCGTATGTTATTATTGTTCAATTGTTTTACAACTCTGGTATAGCCTCGATACGGTGATATATGCTAACCTCTTGCGTGGTGGTTGAACGCCATATCATCTCATTCTCGCTTGTTGCCGTTACCTCATACTCGTCGTTCCAGTCGCCCACGCCGTAGTCATACGTTCCGCAGAGGATGTATCTGTCGTACTCATCCTGCTCGATACGGAACGAGCCTGTGGTGTTACGTGCGTACATCGAGCCGATATTCTCCCACATCTCGAAATGTTGTTCCGTACGGTCAAACTCAACATAGAGGTATAGCCCCTCGGCAAGTGGTTTGCCCTGCCACTCTACCATCTGCCAAGCTCCGTCGATTAGTGAGTAGGTTACAGCCACTGATGGTTGACTCAAATCGTTGATTTCTCGCTGTTTACAGCCGTAGTTTGCGACTGTTGCGGCAATAGCCACCAGCATCATAACTCTGTAAAAAAATTTCATATCTATGTAATCTATTTTTGCAATCTTATCTTTATCATCCTCTCCGTTGGGCTACCAGCAATGCCCTCGATGATGAGCATTGTGGTTATGTCGTGCGTCAACTTCTTGTCCGACAAGTAGCTTATGGTAATCTCGCCCTCGCTACCTGCTCCGAGTAACTCTGGTTCGCACCTTAGGCTAAGACCCTCTATTGTCGAATGCGCCACGATGCGTAGTGCGTGTGAGCTGGTGTTGGCGCAGGCTATATGCTCTGTACGTCGCTTACCCACCCCTATATTGTCGAGAGTTACCTCCTTACGACTTAGGCGCAACTCTCCCATCTGCTGCCTAAGATGCCCCCACTGCTCCGAGTGCTTGATGCTGCCTACGATGGTGAGTCGCTGTGTAGGACGCCTATCGAGGGTCGTATAGACCAGTATATCGTGCTTGAAGGCGTTGCTACCACCCGATGGGTTGAACGTAGCTTCAATGTCGAGGCTCTCCCCTTTGGCAAGTTGCTGAGGCTTAGTCATAACACGCAGACAACTGCAAGTCGAGCGTATCTCGGTGATGGTTATCGCCTCTTGGCTATTATTGCTCAGAGTGAAGCGTATTGTCTTGGTGTCCGTTGCTTCAATCTCGCCAAGGTCAATCGTCGCTTCAAGGGGTGTCAGCCTCTCGGCATAGGTAGATAACTTAGGATTGACGAGTGAGTCGAGTGCCGAGCGTGAGAGCAACGTTCTCTGCTGTGCGCAGACCTCCGTTGCCATTAGGGCTATTATGGCGATAACGCCAATAACCATACTCCACCCTCTCTCTCGTAGCATATCCCCTAAAACCAACCGTTATCGTTTGCACCGATGCGCACCGTGATAGTCGCCGTGGCACTCTTACCTCCGTTGTATGTTACGGTGTAGGTGGTCTGACCCTCGCCTCGGGCATCCACCATCAGTGTGTTGTTACTCAACTTAACCTCTGCAACCGAGCTATCCTTGACCTCGACCTTCTCAGCACTCTGCACGTTATACTTCGCAAGGTCGAGTGTTGCGCTCTGGTCGGGTGCAATGTATAGGTTGGGCAGACGCATATCACGTCCACTACCCTCTATGGCTTTTAGAAGTGCCTCGGCATCGGTAAGGCGTCCCATCTTTCCACGATAGTCTTTAAGATTCATCCTTATAGGTGTTGCCCCCGCCGACGTATGGTTCATATAGAATAGCTTCTCGCCTACGAAGTAGTCGTCGATGTCGCGTGCCGTAGAGTACATCAAGTCGCGGAACTCCTCGGCAGTGAAGTGGCGGTTAAGCTGCTTGGCATAGGCAAGACCGAGTGCCGCAACGCCCGATACGTGTGGGCACGCCATTGATGTACCCTCGTAGAAACCGTAGCCAGCAACGCCATTTATAACCAGCGTCGAGAGTATGCTTCCCTGCTCCAAAAGGTTCCCCTCTGAGTCGAATGTTGCATCCTCCATACCTGGTGTGCCGTAGTACTCCATATCGCCGCCAGGTGCCGAAAGCAACACCTCGCTACCGTAGTTCGAGTAGGATGCTGGTGTGTAGTCGGCAGCAACGGCAGCAACCGATATACACTTTGAGTAGGCTGCGGGGAATGACGATTGCGCAGCATACTCATTACCCGAAGCGAATATTGCAAGGCCACCGTCAATAGTTCCGTTAGGTGAGCCAGCCGTATGTATGAAGTAGTCCAAAGCCTCCTTCTCCAATGGGTAGGTCAAGGCCCACTCCTCTTCGGTCACAGGGCCTGGTGTATAGCCCATAATAAGGTTAGACTTTGCGGAGTTGTATCCCCACGAACATTGCAGAATTACAGCACCGTTGTCGGCAGCATATTTTATGGCACGTGCCTCCATAGCCAGCGAACAAGAGTTCATTCCATCGAAGATTTGCAGCGTCATAATCTTCACGCCCGAGTCGCCCTTGCCGCCACCAGCAATGCCCGAACAACCAATGCCATTGTCGTTTACTGCGGCTACTGTTCCTGCTACGTGTGTGCCGTGTCCCGTACTACCATTCGATGTCCACGATATGATACCCGTGTTCTTCACAAAGTTATAACCATATCGGTCATCCTTGTAGCCATTACCATCAGCATCCTTGCCGCTATGTAGCGTCTCTGCCTCGTTGATCCACATATTCTGAGCCAGGTCGGGATGACTCCACATCACAGCCTCGTCCATCACCGCTACGATAATCTCCTCGTCGCCCGTGGCCATCTCCCACGCAGCTTCGCATCCAGCGTCGCATCCCGCAACAACGCCTGCCCACTCTTGCGCAAACTTACCGCTACCGTCGTTTATGTAGCACCACTGCAAGGGAAGTAGTGGGTCGTTGAATGGTCGATTTGCAGCACGTGTCGTGGCGAGATGCTCAGCCTCAGCACAACTTATGAAGTGGGTCTTTGATTGAGGGTTGTAGGCACGCTCAATATGGCGGTTGCACTGCAACTTCTCCACCTCGCCGAGTTTCGATAGTCGCTCAATGGCGTTGCTAAGATTGGTATCCTCATCGAAGCGAACGATATACCATAGGTGAAGGTTTGCCTTGCGTGTACGCTCCTCGTGGCGGCTATCCACAGGGAATAGTCGCTCAAAGGAGTAGGCATTGAGAATGTCGAGTACCTCGTCAGTTGATGGTATGCCCGAACGTGTGGCAATGCCTCCCGAACGAGTCATCACCTCGTCGAGTATATCCTCCATCAGTGGCGAGAACTTAATGATAATCTCACCCTCTATGGCATCTGCTGGTATGCTCGCCATTGGATCGTTGGTGGTTGGCGTATCAATAAACTCAATCTCATTGACACAGGCTACGGCTGCCAGCGCAGCGAAAATAGATATAATATACTTCTTCATCTTACTACTCTATTTCATCGTTAAACTCATAGCGACCACGCATCTTTGGATATTTCTCGAAGTAGAACTCGTAGGACGATGGCTCGTTGGTAAAGCCCGTAGCATCACCCTCGGTGTTGACGCCCGCCTCCTGCTGTGGGAAGATGAAGGTAAGAGCGTTCCACTCCATCAATCGTGGGTGGTAGAGCAACCACTCAGGTAGTTCGCCATTGAAGAAATTGAGGTTTATTTTAAGCATCTTAGCATTTGGCAGGATGCGAGGAAGCTTATTATCTACCGCCCAGTCGAGCGTATCACCACGCTCACTAAAATCGTCCGAGGTGTAGGCTCTTACACCATCCTCGCCTACGCGGAAGTCGGGGAGTGGGCCCTCGATATAGTTGTAGGTAAGTGCCAACTCTTCGAGCTCTTCCCATAGCAACAGGCGTCGTAGAGCATCGCTCTTCGAGCAATTGATGTGCAGACCCACGCCCTCCTCGGCAGAGGTGCTATTGCGAAGGTCTGAAATTATCGAACGACGATTGCTCGATATGTCTAATGAGCGAAGCAGTGGGAAGTTCTCGGGGGTTAACACCTCAGGTATAGAGTTAAAATTATTCGAGCTGAGGTCGAGTACTTCGAGCGTATCGCCAAGTTTTGTGAAGTTCTTTGGCAACGACACCAATCCGTAGGCTGCTACACGCAGCGATTTGAGGTAGTTAAGTTCGCATACCTCTTCGCCCATATCTATTGATTTGAGCATCGTGTTTACATTGCCAAAGAGTGATAGCGTCTCCAAATATTTGAGATACTTAATCTCCTGAGGTATGCCCTCCTCGGTGTAGAAATAGCTAAGTTCGAGGTCTCGGATACGACCTACTGCTTCGGGTGCTGGTAGAGCCTTGTCCGTAGCCTCCCACAGGCGTACACCCTCCCAATGGTTCATACTCTCGGTTGAGGAGATTAGGTTGTTGTTCCAGCACTCCATCTTCTCGTAGATGGTAACCACAGCGAGTGAGTCGCCCTGGCGATTATCCTCGATAAATGGTGCAGCCTTCTGGCGTATAACAATCGTTGCTGGGTTCTCGATAGGCTCCTCGCTGCTCTTATTTTTGAGGTGTAGGCGTGCCACACGCTCACGAGGTTCTGGATTCATCTTCCACTCGATGTGTAGCTCGGTAGTGCGCGGACGTGCGCCACGGTCGAGCGTGAGGGTGTAGTCATCAACCGATAACCACTCTTCGTCGCCCTCATACTCAGCCTCCACCATAAACTCTACGTTCGAGGTTATGGCAGCCTTGAACCAGCGGTCGGCACGGTTTGCAGAGGCAGCGATAACATACTCTTCGCTCTTCGGTGTGATGTTACGACCGAACCCCTCCTGATTTATGGCTATCTGTTGCAGAACCTCGCCACCCGACGAGAAACGTATGCTGGTGGTACGTGGGTCGTTGATGAGCGTTGAATCGACCTTTATTGTGCAGTTAACCTCGCCACGACCATTTGCTGGTGATACCATCACCCACGGTACATCGGCAACGGCTGTCCACTCCCTATCCGAGCGAACGGCTACTGCAAATTCGCCACCCGATGCTGCTGCCTCAATCTCCGAACTGCTGCTCTCGAAGCCCGTGATAGTGGTGTTATCCTCCTTACAGCCAATGAGCATTACGCCGAGGATTAGTAGCCACGTGCTATATTTAAGTGTGTGTTTCATAGTTGCTTTTAGTCAAGGTTAAGTGCATCACAGCCACGAATATCCTGTGTTGAGTCGTAGATAAGTTCGTAGTAGCCCATCTCGATGTATGCGCATACTGCCGAGAGGTCAATCGAGATATTGGGATTATCCTTAATCTCGAATAGTAGGATATATGGCGAGATTGTATCTTCAATCTTACGTAGGTCGTTCGAACCGATGTAGAATGCCGAGAGACGAGGACAGGTGTGGAGTCCCGTAGGCCACTCTCTTAGTGTGCGGTTACCATCATCGTCACGCTGCTGACGGATGCTCATCACTGTCAGTCGGTCGATGGATAGTGGCGCATATGGAAACTCCTCGAATGCGTTGCTCGATAGGTCGATACCGTAGAGGTATGGTAGGTTCGATGCGCTGAAATCGTTGTACGGAATAGCACTCAGTCGGTTGAAACTGAGGTCAATGGTGGTTAGTGTTTCGCTATTAGCACCCATCAGCGCACCCTCCTCAATATGGCGCATACCATTTCCGCTAAACATCAGTGTCTGGATTATCGAACCTGAGTTCATAATGGCCTTAGGTAGCTCCTCGAAGCGGTTGTTCGAGAGGTTGAGCGTTGCGGCATTGACACCACGCCACGCATCGCCATTCTCCAATGCCGAAATCTCGTTGTTCGAGAAGTTGATGCTACCCATCGTATATATCGAACGTGCCATAAAGATGTCGGGCATAACCGTCAGGCAGTTGCCACTGCACGAGAAGGTCTCAATCTGACTAAGACCACAGAAGTATCCATCCTCGGCAGCGTAGAGCTTGGTAATACGGTTGTTGTCGAGGTAGATGGTAGCAGGCGTAATCTCCTTGCCGAAGGGGTGTACCACTTCGAGTTGGTTGTTCGTGCAATCCAAAAGACCGAGCTTCGTCATACGCTTCATATAGTCGTGCGAAGGTGTCTCACGCAGGTTATTGAAACCGAGGTAAAGAATCTGAATCTTGCTACCCGAAGCACCATCAATTATCGCCTCCCAGTCAGCTTTGAGCTGCTCCGATGATATGTTCTTGTTAAGTGCAAGGTTCAGCGACTGTATGTTTGGTAGGCCGCACAGAAGCTCCAATGGTAGCTGTGTGAGCTTTGCGCAGTCGTATATCTCTACGTCGGTGAGTAAGTTGAAGTTAGCCCACGACCACGATGCCGCCTCCTGGCTATATGGCGAATTGGCATCTACTTCAAGGAAGAACTCTTCGTAGGTGATTGGTGAGTTGGCTATGAAGAGCTGTTCGAGCTTTGTTAGGCGCATCACAGCACGTGATATACCCGTAATGCCGTTTGTGTAGTTTCCGAAGGCTACATCTTTGAGGTTGATGCGGCTCGAAATAATGGGTCGCTGCTCGGGGTCGCTGTTTATTGTACGCTTTAACTCTGCCGAGAGACCCTCACGTGCATCGTATGCGAGTACCTGACGGTGGTAGTCCATAGCGTCGATACGAGTGCTCAGCGCACCAGCATTGTAGCCGCCTATACGTTCGTTGTGGTTACCGAGGTAGAGTAGTTGAAGCTCCGTGAGCTGGCCGATAGCGTCGGGTACAACACCTTCTGCTCCAAATCCCGATAGATTGAGGTTTATCACACGTCCCTCGCCGTTGAGCGTAACGCCTGGCTGCTCACCCCATAGGTCTATCTCCTTGTTGAAGTTCCAATTTGTGCCGTTGGTGTACTCCTCGCCGAGGAATGTCCAATTTGGGCCATCAAGAGCGAGCCATATCTCTTTCAGTGCAATGTAGTCTTTGATATGCTCGGCAGTCTCGGAGAGAAGAATTGGTATTGCAACATCCTTTGTTGTGAGGTTGTCGCTCACCGAGAACTTTATGCCGAGGTCGCTAATCGAGGTGGTCTCGATGGCACGCTTACCCGCCTTATCCGAATAGGTAGTGTAGGATACGACGGTGTAGTTACCAGCCTTAATCCAATGCTCACCTTCGCATATGCCGTATGTTATTTGAAGATTGCTATCACCATAGAGTGCCTCGTCTGTCGAACCCTCGCCAAAATCTTTGATATGGGTAACAGGCAACGCCTTGAAATTCACTATCTCTTGCGAGAAGTTGTTGCGTACGCTGATATCGATAGCCTTGATTGCCGAGAAGAGATAACTGCCATCGGCACGTGTGAACTCCTTATCAAGCAAGAACGATACCTTACCACGCTTCACCACGCTCGTCTCGATGTGTTTCACCACAAGACCATCTGGCTCTACGCTGAACTCGCCAGCAGCCCCACCCGATAGTAGCTCCTCATCGAGGTTGTTGTAGAGGTAGTAGCCGATGATGTTGTAGCGTCCAGCCAACAATCGTAGCTTATCGCTGCGCACACCCCACTCGGCACTCTCCTTATCGTAGCTGTTGAGCGGAAGCGTTTGGGTTATTGTCGAGCCGTCGTGCTGCATCACCACTCGTAGCTTATGGGCATCCGAGAGGTATTCAAGGGCGTCGGTAGCGCGTGTTGCTATCTCCGCATCCTGGCTCTTGACTACTTTGAACTGTACGTAGCCATAGTCTGCCGTAAGGCTGTCGCCTTCACTCTCGCAACCTATGTTGAACAGCAGAAGTGTTGCCAGCAGCAGACTGCATATTGACTTAATATTCGCTCGTATCATACTCAGCATATTGCACAGTTATTACTTTACGGGAGGTGTTACAACGAGTAACTTCTTTGCTACACTGTCAACCTTAAATACGATATACACATTATCGTCGAACGCCTGTTTGGCTGGGCCCCAGAGGTGTATTGCCATAATCTCGTTCATACTCTCGCCCATATAGTAGTCGCCATCGCTAATCTTCAAACGACTATCCTTGTACCATACGTCGGCAGTGGCGATGCCCTCCTCAAAGGTCTCTGTTGTCCAACCCTCGATGCGTGGCTCGATGATAAGTCCAGGTTTCTTACCCTCAACAGAGTTGGGGAATGGTGCGGTGAAGGCATCCGTAACACCATACTTCTCCATCACCTCTGCGTTCGTGTATTGGGTACAAGGTATCTCGCAAATGGTGAGCGAGTGGTAGGCGTACATACCTGCGTATGGGTCCTGCTCGTTGATATTTTTCTGCGTGAACTCCATCAGAACGAACTTCTGGTAGCTTGCCTTGATAGTCTCCAAGTCGATACCTGTGTTGTTGTCGAGTTCGAAGATGCTACCCTTTAAGTCGGCGCGTATGATGTTGTAGGTGGCGCGTGGCAACGCCATAACCATACCATAACGCTGCGTGTTTGATGGGTCAACGCTGATGAGTACCTCCTCCTTATTCTTCTCTATGTTAATCCAATTGACATTGGGCTCATACGATGGAATACCTCTGTCGATGACACGCTCGAAACATACAATCTCGTAGTCGTCGTTGAGTGCCGTAACCGTAAATGCAATGTTATCCTCGAACTTTATTACGGTGTTGTTCTCCTCGTTCTGCTGGCGGAAGATGCGACCATCGAGCGACACCTCCCATCCGAAGTAGCTCTCGGTAGGCGACTGGAATGTAAGCTCGTCGTTGCCCATACCCTTGAAGGTGATAGGGAAGGTGAAGGTATTCTTGCCACTCTCGTCAGCGAAGGTTACGGTGTAACCATCCTCAATGGTGATAGGGTAACGCTCACGGTCGCCATCGGGTACGATACGAGCCATAGACTCTGTCTGCTCACCAGGTACGCCCGTTACCGAGCCACCGTAGAACTCCACCCAGTGAGGATAGTCAACCGCTGCGAAACGGAAGTTAGCCTCGACACGGAATGGTACGTAGGCGACGTATCCAAGGTCAATCGACTTGATAGGTGTGTCGGTAACATCGTAAATTCGCATATACAACTCATTAGCACCACGCTCCACACGTGCTATGATGCCGCTCTTGTTGCCCATCTTCATTGTGATGTTGGCGAATGTAGGCTCGTTGCGCAGACCATCGCTCGTGATTTTGAGGTTGATGGTGTGTGTACCAGCACCTCCCGACATATCCTGCATGTCGCTTGCCGAGGTCATAAAGAGACACCACGTTGCATCTGAGGATATCTGCCAGTTATCTTCGACAGTGAAGGTGAACGATGGACGGTCGCCAGCGTTGCACTGTATGTCTATAACGTTGGGGATTGTTCCCACCACAGTACCCTGCTTTTCGCACGATAGGGTGAAGAGTGTTATGCCTGCTACCACGAGCGCAGCAAAAAACTTTGAACTAAATAGCTTTTTCATATCAATCATTTATTATCATTACTTACTCAAATGGTCGTCGCTTTAGAAGCCTTTCAGAAGCCTTTTTAGAAGCCTTCGCGCTTAATTCGTTCAGCCTCATCGTCAGATATCCACTCGAAGATGTGAACATACGTGCCAACTGTACCTACCTCATCAACATAGATTGTGGCGTACTGCACCATAAATGTCTCGCACGTTCCGAAGTACGACGAATAGCCCGTTGGGGACATCATCATAAGCTTGCCATTGCCATAGATGGTGCCGAACGCCTCGCCCGTAGTGCCAATCATCTGTGGCTCGAACTCGACGATGGGGTTCAGACGGTCGTCTCCATGGAACTTCACGCGCACGTCATAGCCATCGTAGAACATATCCTTGACGATAACCGTTGTCTCATCCTCGGGGTCGAGCTCTGTTGTTACCAAACGAGCCTCGCTATTCATATACTGCATCAACCACGTTGAGGTTATCTTGCAGTAGCCCGTAAAGGCATTCATATCCATCGGACAACACTTGTGTAGATTGACCGTAGCATCTGTGCCGTAGCTATCCCACACCTTATCCTCGTCGATTACAAGGCGCAACCTTATGCCTAACGAATCGGTGAGGGCTATATTGTCGGGATTACCCTTGATTCGTACAGATGTGGCCAACTCGCCAGCCTTGATACGTATTGTACTCGACTCTAACGTGTAGTGTAGCCCCTCGATGGCGTTGCTCTCACGGTCGAGAATCTCGACACCTATGGTACGCTCACACTCTGCCTTGCGCGTAGCCGAGACAGGTATGTCGAACCACTCCTCAGCATCGAGAACTCCTAAGTCGTAGCTCTCGGCGGAGAAGGTTATGTAGTCTGGGCCTTCGTACTCCGTGCGCTCTGCTTTGCATCCCCCGAATAGTAGTAGTGCACCAAGTAATATTGCCGATAAATGCCTTGTAGTCATACTTTTTGCGTTGTTATCATTATTATTTGTTGCTCTCGTTTGGTTCAATCATCGAGCCTGGCGACTCCAACTCGTGCTGTGGTATAGGCCACACGAAGAGTGGGGCATCAGCTTCGACTTTCAGCGACGAGCCATTATCTATCGACTCGCTCTGTGGATGACGCTCGAAGCCCTTATGCCAACGTTTCAGGTCGGTAAGACGGAAACCCTCCATATATAGCTCCTTGATGCGCTCCTCCTCGATAACCTGCATAGCATTTGCCTCGGTTAGTGGCACACTACCTCCAAACGTCTGGTAGCGAGCCTCGCGCAGTGTGGCAATATCCTCGCCAGCGAGGGCATAATTGCCACGACCCTCAGCATATGCCTCGGCACGAATAAGATATTGCTCGGCAAGGCGTAGTGGCTTAGGCATTGATGTGTGCAGAATATAGCTGTTGAAGAAGTTCATATTGCCGAAGTACTTAACCACGAGTGGCCACGTGAGGCCGTGGCTGTGCCCTGTGGTGTAGGTGGCGAAGTAGTTGCCATAGCGCAAATCGTTAGCATCGTACATCGCAAGAACACTCTCGGCAGGCACATAGTCGGGCTTCATCGACGAATAGTCGTAGTTGAAGAATATCCTACCAAGCGCACCGCCATACGAGTTGATGGTGAATCCGACCTTCCAGATAATCTCGGTAGAGTCGTCGTACTGCCACATATATGTAAAGTAGCTCATATTCGAGGTGTAGAGGTCAGTAGCTGACGATAGCAGATAGTAACCACTGTCGATAACCTTTGACGAGTACTCGATAGCCGCTTCGTAGTCCTTCATATAGAGTGCCACGCGCGCGCGGAGGGCGTAGGTGGTGTATTCATTGAAGTAAGTGGCATTGTAGATAGCACCAGAGAGCGTCGTCTCATCTATATCCATATATTCGGCTGCGCGCTCCAAGTCGCTGATGACAAGGTCGAAAGATTTTGCTAACGACGAGCGCACCATAGGCTCATCGGTGTTATATTTGGTAACGAGAACCACGCCGAGTTCTGCCTCAGCCTGTTCACGGCTTTCGTAACTCTTGCAGAAGAGTTTTATAAGCTCTGAGTAGGCGAGTGCGCGGGCAAAATATGCCTCACCACAAATTTGCTTGAACGTGTCAATATCGGCGTCGCTCGTCAGCGTCTGCTCGACACGTGGGGCATATTCCAAAAGGAAATTTGCGCGTGCAATAACCTGATATAACGAGGCATAGACTGATGTTATCTCGTTATTGGTAGCCAGAATATCCCAACGCCATATGTTGCCGTAAGTGTTCGTGTAACCATTTATGGCATATGCCAGGTCGCACTGAATGTCGGGTAGCAGTGTTAGGTATCCGCTGTAAAGTGCGCCACTCTTGAAGGCGTCATAGACGCCGATGGCAGCCTGGTCCAACTCTTCGAGTGTGTTGATAGCCTTATCGGCGGGGATTGCACTTTCGGGGTACTTGTCCAAGCACGATGTAGAGCTAAGTGTAGCTAACGCAACGAGTGCGAAACAGAGCGTTATGTTGATTATCTTTTTCATACGACTCACTATTTAGAAAGTTAGGTCGATACCGATTGAGTATTGACGAGACATAGGGTACTGTGCCTTATATACGTTGCTCGAACCCTCAGGGTCAAGACCTGAGAAGGCGGTGAACGTCAAGAGGTTTTGTGCCTGTATGTAGATTCGTGCCGAGCTGAAAAACTTCGACTTTTCCAACAGTTTTGTGGGCAACGAGTAGCCGAGCATCAAGTTCTTCAAGCGTAGGAATGAGGCATCCTCCAAGAAACGAGAGTCCATCTGTGGCGTTACGCCATAGCGTGGGATATCTGTGATGTCGCCAGGCTGCTTCCAACGTTCGTAGAGAAGGCGGCGCGATTGGTTATATGTCGAATACAGACCATTGCTCTCCTCGAAGAAGCGGTCGTTGTTGAACATCCAGCGGTCGGCAACCCAACTGAATTGTGCCGAGAGGCTGAGACCCTTCCACGAGAGTGTTGTGCCGAAGCCACCCTGCCAAGGAGCTATGTAGCTCTTGTCGATCATCACCTTGTCGCTCTCGTTGTACTCCGTAGTTATCTCACCATCCTTGGTGTACCATAGAGCATCACCATTAGCGGGGTTGACACCTGCATAGCGGTTGGTATAGAACTCGCCTACTGAGTGGCCTACTACCAGTTTTGTGTTTGTCGATGATAGCTCATACTCGTCGAGACCATTGTACAGCTCCGTAATTTTATTCTTGTTGTATGATACGTTTGCCGATATATTCCAGTTGAACGACTTTGTTTGTATGATGTCTGCGCTTAGCGAGAACTCAAAACCACGGTTCACCATTGCACCGATGTTATCCCAGCGGAAGCCCTCGCCTTTGTCGGCATACGATACTGGAACGCTCATAAGCATATCGGTTGTGAGCTTATTGTAGAACTCCAAGTCGAGATTTATGCGGTAGAGGAAGCCAAGATGTAGGGCTACATTCGTTGTCCAGAGCTTCTCCCATCCCAGATTCTCGTTACCACTCTGCATTGGGTATATACCCATATTGTCGTTGTAGTTAGCTCCACCACCAACCAATGCGAGGTGGTCGTAGTTCGGAATAGAGGAGTTACCCGAGGTACCTGTACTTGCGGCGAGCTGTGCGTTAGTGAGCCAATCAATGTCGCTTAGGAAAGACTCCTTACGCATATTCCACATCAGACCCACCGACCAGAAAGCTGCCCAACGACCACTACGACCGAAGCGCGATGAGGCATCGGTACGCAACGAGAAGTCGGCATAATAGCGGTCGTCGTAGCTATACTCTGCACGTCCGAAGAACGAGAGGAAACTGTAAGCATCTGTCGTGTCGCCCCAAAGCACAGTACGTGAGCCTGACGATAGGTCGGTAAGGAAGTCGTTATTCTGACCCTGTGTTATCGCCTGAAAACCCTCGTAACGGTAATCTACACCCTCCTGGCCGAGCATAAAGTTCAGTGAGTGATCGTCTGAAATTGTCGTTCGATAGTTGATAGTATTAGTGATGGTTAGGTTGAGGGTGTTGTACGATGCGCGTCCCGCAGTACCGATACCGTTATTTGCCGAGTAGCTCGGCATCGACTGCATAAAGGCTGTCGAGTTGGTGAAATCCACACCAAACTGCGAACGTATCGTGAGCCCCTCGATAGGTGTTATCTCGGCGAATACTGTCGTAAGCAGTTTATACTTCTTGTTGAGCTGCGGATTGTTCTCCATCCATTCCAAAGGGTTCTGTCCCGTCCCCTTCCAGCTGCCATCCTTCTCCGAGGCGATAGTGCCATCCTCGCGGTAGGGGTTCCAATATGGGAGCATAAAGCGGCTCGCAGATATTGGCGAATAAAGGGCATATTCACCATCTTCGGCTTGTCGCACCTGCTCGTAAACAGCCATTGTGTTAGTGCCGATACGCAGCCACTTCGAGGCACGCACATCGGCATTTGCTCGAATGTTATAACGACGGAATGTCGAGCCCTGAGCAATGCCATCTTGATCGAAGAATGAGCCCGATACGTAGTAGTTCATCTTCTCTGTTGCTCGGCTTACGGAGAGATCGTAGCTTTGCAACAACGCTCTGTCGTTGAATACCACATCCATCCAGTTGACATCTGTCTTACTGAGTATGTCGTAGTTCTGACCACTGTCGAGACCAATCTCCTTCTCGAAGGCTATACGCTCGGCGGTGTTCATCAGCTCCCAGTTGCCGTGAGCAATCTGCGATAGACCCACTTGCGTGCGGAAAGTAACCTTTGCCGCATCCATCGCCGTACCTCGCTTCGTGGTGATTACCACAACGCCATTTGCTGCACGAGCACCATAGATTGATGATGATGAGGCATCTTTGAGTACGGAAACCGATTCGATGTCAGATGGTGATATGGCATTGAAGTCAGAGCTTGAAATAGGCACACCATCGAGTATGAATAGAGGTGCTGTTCCAGAGTTTATGGAGTTTGTTCCACGAATCTGGAATGTTGCCGCCTTGCTTGGCTCACCAGAGTTCGACAAGACCATAAGTCCAGGACTTTGACCCTGCAACGCCTGGTCAAAACCAGCGGCAGGTACACTTTCGAGCTTCTCGGACTTTACAGTAGATACCGAGCCAGCAATCGTTCCCTTCTTTCGTACACCATATGCCACTACGACAACCTCGTCGAGAGTCTGCGTCTCACTTTGCAACGATACGTTATACTCAATCTCGGCAATACCTGCGGGTATCACCCACTCGTGAGACTGGTAGCCGATGTACTCGAAGATGAGTGTTGTCCCCTCGTTGGCAGTGATGGTGTATGAGCCATCAATCGAGGTGCTGACACCCGATGTAGGGCCTGATATTACGCTTACGCCGATCAGAGGCAATGAGTCGTCGGCAGATGTTACTACACCCTTGACCGTAACTCTATTTTGAGCCATAACCGCCGTTGTGCAGAGTACAAATAGTACAACTAACAATAGAAATTTGCTAATATGTTTCATTGAGACGTGTGTTTTTCGTGTGTGTGTTCTCCTTAATATGCAAATGTATGTAAAAATTAGCCATTTAGCAAATTTTACAGATGGTTTTTACGTAGTAAGAGAATATAACCGAATATTTATGCAGCTTGGCATAAATAAATATATTCTTTTTGTAGAGGTGATTTAATCTTTGGTTTTGACTTAATTATCCTACACCCAGATCGGTGTTTTCGCACAATATTTCCACCTTTGGACAATCTTTAATGGTGGGGTATAGCTCATTTTTGACCCACTCTGCAAGCTCCCTATCCTGCTTGATTTGCGTAGTGTTCGGGCAGAAGATGTTGAGACTGAAATATTCGAAATAGCGTTGTGCTATGGCTATATCTTGTTCTATGCGCTCACGGCTGTCGCCCTCGGTGCAGCAGAGTAGGCATACACCCTGAAAATAGGTGGCTATATGCTCTGGTGTAACATCCTCGCCAATGCCCTTATTCCAGCGTCGGCGTAGCATAGGCTCGAAGCTCTCCACGCCACAACGAAACTTTACCGTGGTCGGTGCGAACTGCTCGGCAAATTGTTGTAACTGATGACGATACATATAGTGTGCTTCGAACCATAAGGTGTGAATATTCTTCGTTCTTACGACCTCTTTGATATGCTCTATTGTCTGCTCGTCAAGCTCCATTGCCGAACCTGAATTTATGATGTCCAAGACACCATATTCGCCCGTAACCTGCTCCAAAACTTTGCGGTTCGTGGCATAGGGATTGGCACTTGTATCGGCGTGGTAGTCGCAGAAGCTGCATCTGCGCCAGCGGCATCCACAGCCTTGTAGCAGTACAAATTCTCGTGGTAGCTTGGTTTGTATGAGAGAGTAACGGCGCATCGCTACGATTTTAGATATTTGCGTGTTGCGTAGATTCCTGCGTAGGCCAACGGCGTACCGAATACACCCTCGATAAGGAGTTTCATTATGTATTGCGAGATAATCATCATAATGATGTCGTGTGTCGATAGAGTCCCGAGGAATGCTATCAGTACGAATGGTAGTGTATCGAACCAGTAGGCTATTGCCGAGCTACCTATTGTGCGTACCCACAGGTGCTTACCCTTTGTCTGCGCCTTTATCTTCTCCATCAGCCAGGCATTCGACAGCTCGCCGAGGAGGAATCCTGTAAGCGAGCCGAGTACGATGCGTGGTACGTAATTGAATATGTGGTTGTATGCCTCGGCAGTCTGGCTAAGATAGTCGGGTGATTGAAGCCATACGCCAATCTGTGTGCAGCCTACCAGAAGTATGTTGCACATCAGCGTGGTGTATATCACGCGGCGTGTTGTGCGGTAACCCCAAATCTCGGTTATCACATCGCCGAGCATATATGCGAATGGAAATGTAATAGTCCCAGCATCGAAGTAGAATATCTCGAAGAACGATATGACCTTTACAGCCATAATGTTCGACGTAAGGTAGAGTGTTATGAATATTGCCGAGAGTGTGAATAGCAGCTTGCGACTGCGCATGCTATCGAGTAGCTCGGTTTTGAAAGGGTTGTCCGTAACCTTGTTCATAGTATTAAGTTTTATTGTTGATAGCGAGCCGCTTAGCCGTGCTGCTATACAATCATCAGGCTCAAAATATCGCGAGCCGCCGCAAAGATACTGAAAAAAAATAAAATACCAAATCTTGTGTATAGGAGCAAGATTACTTGCCACAAGCCTCCCTTATCAACGTTGCGATTAAGGCGAGAGCAGAACAAACTCGTTTGTTTTGCCGAGCCGTAGCATAGCAGTTTTGAACGTACGGCTCTGAAATCGAGCATCTTTCGCTGATGCGATATATGTAGGGATGTTCTACAAATTAGGAGATAAGTTAGTCTTTGTCGGCAGATTTTGTTTCGGTCGCTTTTGAATTTATTTTGGCATCTTTCTCATCTTTCCTCAGTTACTATGCTTGCATCGCGCCTTCGGAATAGCTGAGAAAGCTGCTCAAAATAATCTCCAAAATCAACTCGACCTAATTTATAGAACCTCCCTAAACAAAATTGGTGCGTGACGGGACAACATCGTTCCCTACACGCACCAATTTTTGTGTATAGACTATTCTCTTACTTCTTGCTCAAACTTAAGATTACAGTGAAAGTCTCGAAAGTCTCCATAAACTCCTTCTCCAACTCGGCAATCTGTGCCTCGCTGAACTTCTTACCCTCGTTCTGCTCCTCTATAATGCTTACAAAGCCACCAATCC
>X3_Alpine_Chamois__coassemble_11_pt1 | contig 20213 bp, 19 predicted proteins | sample X3_Alpine_Chamois__metabat2_high_PE_002 | metagenome-assembled genome bin X3_Alpine_Chamois | reverse complement strand
ATGCGTTCGCCATTCAGACTCTCTACAGGGATAGTGTTCTCACCATTGAAGAGAATACCCTCTGGCAACTGCAAAGCAGTCTTACCCTCTGCGGGCACTACCCTTGCCAATGCATTCAAATAGGAGTAGTTACCCTTGATATCGAAAGAGTCCTGTACGCGGTAGTAAACCTTTTCGTCAAGGTCGGGTACTGAAGAATTTCCACCCGCTTTAATCACTAATTGCTCACTATTTACCTCTATTATAGATGTAAGTTCAAATGTGGAACCATCTTCTTCTTTAAAAATTTCTTTGATTCTATTGTTTATTACACTATATGTTCCATTATGACCCAACCAACCGGTATCTTTGTCCCAACCAATAATGCTAACTTTGCCATTTGCATCATGAACCTTTAAGGTGCTTGCATCGGGAGTGAAGTTAAACCACTTACCCACAATCAACTGCGGATAATCCTTATAAGGATCCACCTCATCACCGTTCTCACAACTGCTCATCGTAAAGCTGAGCATCACAGCCACAAGGGCCATTCCAATCATTCTAAAAGTCTTCATAATTACTCTGTTTTTAATTGTTATGTTTATTGAGATATGTAAGCACAAAAATGGCGTTACGGCTCACGATAAGCCATAACGCCAACTATAAGATGGTGTATATCCTCTAACTATTTGACTATTAGAACATTGAGTAATAGGGGGGGGGTATTTGTGGCACACGATGCAACGACTGCACAAGAGGTGCAGTTCACAGTATTGCGGTATGTCGCCAAAAAGTTATTCATAGCCCAAGTCACTCAATTTCAATGTGTAAAGGTAATACTTTTTGTGATACGATGTATCACAAAAAGTGATTTTTTAAGGAATTAAATCTGTGCCAGCTGGCGACCGAACTCTCGCAAAGCATCGAGAATCTCCTTTTCTCGCTTTGCTGAGGGCTTTTTCGTGCCGTAGATATACTTCGAGAGTAGGCTCTTGTGCATACCAAGCGAGCGAGCTACCTCCGACACATTAAGAAATGGGAATTTGCGAAATGTTGCCGTAATAGCATTCTCGGTCGGCTGAGCACCATCTGTTAAGCTTGTGATGTGAATATCCTCGTCTATCTCTGCCCAACGCACAGCATCGCCAAACTTGTTTATTTGGTAGTGCTCACGCTGTGAAGGCGTAGCATCTTTGAGGGTGGGGAAGAACTCTAACGCCTTGCGGTACTCCTTCCCACTGTCGGTAACGACACATATATCGTTACCGCAAAACGAAATTTTAATAATCTTCTCCATAGTTAAACGGCGTTTTACTCTTTGTCGAAATAATCGTGCCAAGCCTTGATAATCTCCTGCTCGTACATCTCAATCAACTGTGTTGCTTTTTTCAACTCTCGTGGCTTCAATCCTCGATTTTGAACAACCTTGCGAGTCGCAATCTCAACCTTTGCATCATTACCTCCATACTCAATATGAACATGGATCGGCAGGTGCTCGTCAGAGTAGAAAAAGAAACGCAGTCCGAAAATTTCAAAAATTGTAGGCATAGTAGTATTTGTTTTGTCTATGCAAATATAGGTCTAATTTTTTAGACCACCAAATAATTTAGCATATTATATCTTAATTATACTTAATTTATACTACATAGAAGACTACACACAAAAGGGTAAAATCAACGCTTAAACCATTTTTGCATAAAAAGTCGTTTCACAACGCAACAACCTAATGCAATGTATATCAACAAAATCAGCGGTGAAATAAAATTCACCGCCGAAAAAGTGCTACCCTCGGGTCAGCCTACTATACTTAATTAGTTTAAGGTACTACCTACGAAACTCTACACAGACATAGACCCCCTTAAACTGCTGCAATATGCCATCAATCATAACGACAGTCTGGTCTGTGCGATACTCAGGATATATTGCCAACAGAGTGCTGAGCACATCGCGAGCATCAACCATCAACACAAGGTTTTTACCCTCTTTTACGAAGAAACCCTTATTGCTATATGTAGCACCCTCGAACGAGGTTTTGAGCGTTACTCTACCCTTTTCAGCAATATACTCGTAGCTACCATCCAGTGCCTCGCCATCGCGCATAATGAAACACTCGCCATTACGACGTAGTGTAAATGTGAATGCACCAGAGACAATACCTGCGTTCTTCAATGCAGCCTGCGCCGAGCCATCAATCTGTTGCAAGGCAGCATCGGCAAGTGGACTTGTACCCAAATACTTCAAATATACCCTATCGTATGCCCAAGTATGGCACAAATCCTTAGTCGCAGGGGCCTTCTCTGCAATCTCGGCAAGAGGCGAACGTGAAGGTGTCTGTTGCTGCGCACTCTCGCCCAACAACAAGCCCAACGCCTTACCCAAGTCAATCTGCGCCGATGACTCCTGAGGAATAGCTACCGCAATGGCTAAAAGAATAGACAAAAACAATCTTTTCATAGTCTAAATGATGCTATTTTCTGCTAAAACCGAAGCCAACCATCATCCCATCATAGTTCTCGATGATGGCAGTGAGTGAGCTCAGTTTCGCTGACTTTGAGCCGAGCTTCGTGAGCATCGTCATAAGCTTCGTACAGTCGAACACGAGGTCGAGAGTCGTACCACTGAGATAGGCATAACCCTTCATTGTGCCGAGGTTGAGCAGCTTGGTAGAGAAGGTAAGCTCAATGCGACGCGAAGCAGCATCGTAGGTATATGTTCCCGAGAGGTTTTGCTTACCCATAACTGACGTAAACGTACCATCACTATTAAACGTATAGCTACACGCACCAGCCTTGATACCCACCGTTTGGTAGAGTGTCGCAAGTTTCGTCTCTATACCCTCGGTTACTGTGCTGGCAGCAACATCTGCCAACTTATTGTCGCTCACCAGACGCAGTGCAGGCGATGAGTAAGTCCACGTACCAGGCAACATAGCCTCGGTTGCCTTACCCCCAGTAGCCTCATCAATAAGCTCCGTAGCTGCACCTTTGAGCGCATCGAGAAGATTCTGTGCCGAAACCGTACCACAGGCAATCACAAGGGCAAAGCCCAACATTATCAATCTCTTCATAGTTATGTAAGTTTTATGTTATAACGCAATAGCTGACCATAATATTTTAGTCAGCCTCTATTATATTAGTGGGTGAATAAAACCATTCACCCACTAATATTTTACAATTTATCAAGCTCAGCCTCAATCTCTTCAACCTCAGCGAGCCAAGCACGCTCCTGAGCGTCAGATGGCATATGCAAATCGCCACGTGGCGAGAGACCTACGCCACCGACCTTTGGTCCATCAGGCATCGCAGAACGCTTGAACTGCTGCGAGAAGAAGCGGTGGAAGAAGACTTTAAGCCATTTGACGATTGTAATCTTGTCGTAAGTACCCTCAAAGGCAATAGCTGCCAACATAGCAATCTTGGATGGCGAGTATCGACGGCGCAACGTACAATAGAGGAAGAAGTCGTGAAGTTCGTATGGACCCACCAAATCCTCAGTCTTCTGCGCAATCTCTCCATCCTTGGCTGGCAAGAGCTCAGGGCTAACAGGCGTAGCCACTACATCGAGTAGAGCCTCACGCAGAGTACCCTCGGCACGATTGTTAGCATACCAATCTACCATATAGCGCACCAAGGTCTTGGGTACCGACGAGTTTATACCATACATCGACATCTGGTCGCCATTGTATGTCGCCCAGCCCAATGCCAACTCGCTCATATCACCCGTACCGATAACCATACCGCCACACATATTCGCCACATCCATAAGTATCTGTGTACGCTCACGCGCCTGCGAATTTTCATACGCCACAGAACGCTCCGACGAGTCGAGACCAATATCCTTGAAGTGCTGCTCACACGCATCCTTGATTGATATCTCACGGATGGTACACCCCAGCTCACGCAACATTGTAAGAGCATTCTGATATGTTCTATCCGTTGTTCCGAAGCCTGGCATTGTAACACCTATGATGCCCTTTCTATCGAGACCCAAGAGGTCAAACGTATCGCATACGGCAAGCAGAGCCAACGTAGAGTCGAGACCACCCGAGATGCCGAGTACCGCAGTTTTACACGACGTGTGCTCCAAGCGTTGAGCAAGGCCTGCGCTCTGGATAGCAAAGACCTCACGGCAGTGGATAGCACGTGCTGCCTCATCCTCTGGCACAAAGTATAGTGGCTCGATATGACGACGCACATCACCCTGATAGCATATCTCATCCACATCAACCTCCACAACTCGCATCTCCGGAGCATCGGGATAGTAGAACGTATTACGTGCCGTACGGCGTGTTGAGATATACTCAACATCGATATCAGCGATAACCATACGGTCGTTACGCACAAAACGCTGGCTCACGCCCAACACTCTACCGAGCTCCGCAATAACGGCATTACCCGCAAATACCAAGTCGCTCGACGACTCACCGTGGCCCGACGAGGCATACACATAGGCAGCCATCGTGCGTGACGACTGCTCAGCGATAAGCGATATCAGATAGTCGTGCTTACAAACCGACTCAGGAGACGCCGAGAGGTTGAACAGAAGCTTTGCTCCCTGCACAGCCTGCATCGACGATGGAGGGACGGGAACCCACATATCCTCACAAATCTCGACACCGAACTCCACACCGCGAATATCGAACATCAAATCGCTACCAAACGGACACTCCTGACCAGCATAGCGAATCATTCTATCCTTTATGCCATAGCCCGACACCCACCAGCGTAACTCTGAGAACTCGCCATAGTTCGGAATATAGCTCTTAGGCACAATACCCCACAACTGACCCTGACCAAAGATTGCAGCGCAGTTATATAGGCGGTCGGCATATACAACCGGAAGGCCAACGATACCTATGGTAGGTATATCGGCAGTCTCTTGCATAAGCCACTCCAACGCTCGCTCCGAGTCGCTGAGCAGTTTCTTCTGCAACACCATATCACCACAGGTATAACCTACCAACGATAGCTCAGGCATCACAACAATCTCGACACCCTCCTTGAAGGCATCTTCCATAATTTTGAGAGCTCCCTCAGCATTACGGCGTGCATCGGCAATGTGTACACGAGGCACAGCCGCCGCAACTCTCATATATCCATATTGGTTGTTCATAGTTTCCGAAAAGGTTAATTTAGTGTAAAGAACCGTTGTAGGACATTATACTCAATGCTTCGTGGAATTAACGCCAATGGGCAATACGCTTTTCGCGGCCCATTGGCGATAAGTTAGTTAGCGACTACGGATAATGCCCTATCGCAACAAGTTACTCTGCCCAGATACGTGCAAGGTTTATGATGGTGTTCATCGCCTTGTTCATTGTCGTGAGCGACACATACTCATAGCGACCGTGGAAGTTCATACCACCCGTAAAGAGGTTTGGACAAGGCAGACCCATAAACGATAGGCGCGAACCATCAGTACCACCACGAATAGGCTTAACCTGTGGTTTAACACCAGCCTCAATCATAGCGCGGCGTGCCTTCTCGATAACCTGCGGATGTGGTTCTACCATCTTACGCATATTGTAATACTGATCACGCATCGAGAGTGTTAGCACCTTCTCGCCATATTTACGCTGCAAGAAGTTTACAACATCCCACATCAGTTGCTTCTTCTGCTCGAACTTATCAGAGTCGTGGTCGCGGATGATATAGTTTATCTCCGCCTCCTCAACCGTACCCTTAATACCTACACAGTGGAAGAAGCCCTCGTAACCCTCGGTGAACTGAGGGCGCTCCGAAGCTGGGAGCATACCATTAAGCTCCGTAACGATATCTATGGCATTAATCATCTTATTCTTCGCCATACCTGGGTGTACGTTACGTCCCGACACCTGAATCTTTGCACCTGCGGCGTTGAAGTTCTCATACTCCAACTCTCCCTCCATACCGCCATCCATCGTATATGCGAAGTCAGCAGCAAACTTCTCGACATTGAAGTAATCGACACCACGACCAATCTCCTCGTCTGGCGTGAAGCCTACGCGAATCTTACCGTGAGCCACCTCAGGGTGTGCCACGAGCCATTCCATAGCTGTTACTATCTCGGCTACACCAGCTTTATCGTCAGCACCAAGAAGCGTTGTACCATCGGTGTGGATGAGCGTATGGCCTTTGAAGAAACTCAATTCAGGAAACTCCTCAACACGAAGCCATACATCGTTACCGAGCATAATATCACGGCCATCATAGCTATCGACAATATGTGGCTTGATATTCGCGCCACTCATATCAGGAGCGGTATCGACGTGCGAGATAAAGCCGATAGTAGGCACCTTCTCGTATCCTGTGGTTGCAGGAAGTGTTGCCATAACATAGCCATGCTCGTCCATTGTAACCTCTTTAAGACCGATGGTTTCGAGCTCCTCCTTCAAGTAGCGCAACAACACAAGCTGTTTCTCGGTCGATGGATACGACTCGCTTGTCTCGTCAGACTGCGTGTCGAACGACACGTACTTCAAAAATCTATCTTTTAAGTTCATAGCTTATATCTTTTCTTGACTTGTTTGACCTTTTTACAATATTTCTTTCACACAACGACTACTCGCCAATCTTAGCTTTGCGCGAGTGCCAGATAAAGTATGCTATAAGCGATACGTACATCACCAAACCGAGAATCTCGGCATAGGTCGAGCCTGCCCAGCCAGTAAGCTGCAAGTCGAGACCTGCGAAGGCAAGAATTGCACTTACAACACCCATCAACGCACCACCAGCAATGAAACCTGATGCGATAAGCGTACCACGATTATTGTTAGCCTTAGCCTGCTCCGCACTCTTATGGCGGTTAACAGCCCACGCTACAAGACCACCGACTACGAGTGGAGCATTCAGCTCCATAGGGATAAACATACCGAGCGAGAATGGTAGTGCTGGCACCTTAATGAAGGTGAGCACGAGTGCCAAGAGTGCGCCGATACCATAGAGCAACCAAGGTGTTGCGCCACCCGTCATCAATGGCTGAATGACAGCAGCCATTGCATTTGCCTGAGGTGCTACAAGGGCATTCTCACCAACAAAGCCATAGGTATCGTTCATAATAATCATCACACCAGCAACGGTTGCTGCCGAGACAAACGTACCAACAAACTTCCAAGTCTCCTGTTTCTTAGGCGTTGTACCCAACCAGTAACCGATTTTAAGGTCGGTGATAAAGCCACCAGCCATCGACAATGCTGTACATACCACGCCACCGATAACCAACGCTGCAATCATACCGCTCTGACCTTCAAGACCAACGCTCACCAACACCAACGACGAGAGGATAAGCGTCATAAGCGTCATACCCGACACTGGGTTAGAACCAACAATAGCAATAGCATTTGCAGCAACAGTGGTAAAGAGGAAGGCAATGACGAATACGATGAGTAGAGCTACGATTGTCTGGAACCAGTTATTCAACACACCAAACTGGAAGAAGAAGAGCGTAGCCACCAACGCCGCGATGATGATTGTCATAATAACCTTCATCGATATATCCTTCTGTGTTCGAGGTTCATCTACCGACGCCTTCTTACCGCCAAGTTCATTCTTAGCCAACGACAATGCTGACTTGATGATACCAGCCTGACGGATAATACCGATAAGACCTGCCATAGCAATACCACCAATACCAATAGGACGACCAATCTGCTTGAAGATATTCTCTGGGGTATCCAACGCCTGTGGGTCTATACCCATACCAAGCAGCGTATCACCAATGGTTGCAGGGTCGAACAATGAGAGCAATGGCGTAACAAGCGGAATGATAACAAACCATACGAGAGCCGAACCTCCAGCAATGATTAAGGCATATTTCAAACCGATGATATAACCAAGACCAAGTACGGCTGCCGACGTATTAAGACCAAAGGTTAGCTTTGCATTTGCAGCAAGCCATTTACCCCAGCCCATCATCTGAGTAGATAGCGACGCTGTCCACGCACCAAACGTAGATACGATAAAGTCGTAGAGACCACCAATTAGACCCGCAACAACAAGAATCTTGGCCTGCGAGCCACCCTTCTCTCCCGAAACGAGCACCTCGGTCGTTGCCGTAGCCTCAGGGAACGGATACTTACCGTGCATCTGCTTCACGAAATACTTTCTAAACGGTATGAGCAACACTATACCAAGCACACCACCAAGCAACGACGATAGGAATACCTGATAGAACTGTGCATCGAGACCGAGGATGTAGAGCGCAGGGAGCGTAAAGATAGCACCCGCAACAATAACACCCGACGATGCGCCGATAGACTGAATGATAACATTCTGTCCGAGCATATTCTTCTTACCACGAAGCTGACCGAGACCAACAGCGATAATTGCTATTGGGATAGCCGCCTCGAATACCTGACCCACCTTCAAACCGAGATAGGCAGCGGCAGCCGAGAAGAGGACCGCCATAATAATACCAACTGTTACAGAGTAGGGAGTAACCTCCGTAGGCACCTCATTTGCACCCATAATAGGCTTGTACTCCTCACCCTCCCTAAGCTCGCGATAGGCGTTTTCAGGGAGTGATGTTTTTGGTTGCTGTTCTTGCATAGTCTTGTAGTTTTATAGTTTATATTAAATTTCAATGCGTATAAAGCATACAAAGATAATAATTTATTGTCAATAATCAAACTCCCATACACTTTTATATGCTTTTTTTTCTTATCTTTGCCGCCCGAAACAGATATCAAAGATCGAAGGATGAACAGACGAGTCGTTTTGAGTAGCTCTCTTTTTGCGGTTATGCTCTTTGGCATAATCTGCTCTACGCTGTTTATCCATAGTCATATCTACAAGGGTTACACCATCGTTCACTCACACCCTACATCGGACTCCACGTCGCCACACTCACACGATGAGGCATCGTTCGACACCATCAGCCGTATTGCCGCAGCTGAGGCTACATCGGTGGAGTGCTACGACTTTGTGGTATGCATCCCATTCATCGTTGAGCAGCGAGCAACCCCTCGCTACCACATTGAGCAAGAGGATTTAATTCAGCTTCTAAGACTACGTGCGCCACCAACACTTGCCTAAGCGTACAACTACACTCAATTACTTAAAAACAACATTTCCACTTTGAATATTAGCCACAATTGGCTCAATATTCAGAGTTATTAACATACATTTTCAAGATACAATGAAGCGAATTATAATCATCATACTAAGCCTTGTAATGCCATTCGTAGCAGGTGCTACGACAGATAATCCAACCTCTCCAAGGGTAAACGTTGACCACTCGAAATCGAAGCGAGCATCCGACGCCAATATCTTCGGACACATCATCAGCTACGAGAGTGGCGACCACATTCCATACGCCACAATCGCCATCAAGGATACGACAATAGGGTGCGCTGCCGATGGCACAGGACACTACAACATCAACAACATCCCACTCGGCGAGCATACCCTAATCGTCTCGGCTATGGGCTACGAAAGCGTAGAGATGACATTTGTTGCCGAGCGCAACACCTCACGAGAGCTCAATTTTACACTTAAAGAGTCGAGCCTGATTGTCGATGAGGTTGTGGTATCGGCTACACGTAACGAGACAAATCGTCGCCAGACATCAACTGTGGTAAATGTGGCATCAACAAAACTCTTTGAGAGTACCGCCTCGGCAAACCTCTCTGAGGCGATGAACTTCCAGTCAGGTCTGCGCGTAGAGAACACGTGTGGCAACTGTGGCGCACCACAGCTCAGAATCAATGGTTTGGAGGGTCAATATTCGCAGATTTTGCTCGACAGTCGTGCAATCTTCTCGTCGCTTGCTGGCGTCTATGGTCTCGACCTTATGCCTGTGGCCATGGTCGAGCGTGTAGAGGTTATACGTGGTGGTGGCTCAGCCCTCTTCGGCTCGAATGCCATTGGTGGTGTAGTCAATATCATCACCAAAGACCCAGTACGCAACACCCTCACATTGTCCAACACAAGCAACTTTATGGAGGATGGCACACCCGACATAAACACCTCGTTAGGCGGAGCTTTCGTATCCGACGACTACAAAATTGGCACATACATCTTCGCACAGGTTAAAAACCGTGGCGGCTACGACCGCAACGACGATGGCTTTACAGATATCACCAAGATGCGCTCCGAGACAGCAGGCTTCCGCGCCTACTACAAGACATCTGCACATTCACGCCTATCGGCTGAATATCACCACATTCACGAGTTCCGCCGCGGTGGCGACAAACTCGACGAGGCACCACATATGGCGATGATTTGCGAGCAACTCGACCATAATATCGATGGTGGTGGTCTCCGTTTCGACTACTTCCCTAACCACTTCCACCGCGCATCGGTCTATGCCTCGGCACAGGGTATCAACCGCACGAGCTACTTCGGTACTGATATGAATCCTAACGCCTATGGTACAACATCCGATTTGACATTCGTCGGAGGTGCTCAATACACCCTCAACTACATTATGGTTGTTCCCTCTGAGCTCACCGTAGGCGCAGAGTATAACTTCAATAACCTCAACGACATATACCACGCCACAGAGCGAGTTCTGAACCAGGAGACAACAACCTATGGCATCTTTGCGCAGAACGAGTGGAAGAGCGAGAAACTTAACTTCCTTATCGGCTTCCGCCTCGACAAGCACAATATGATCGAAAAGCCAATCTTTGCACCACGTGCCAACATTCGTTATAGCCCTATCAAGAACCTCGGTCTTCGTCTCAGTTATTCGAGTGGCTACCGCGCTCCTCAGGCATACAACGAGGATTTGCATATCGACGCACTAAACCACTCGGTATCAATCATCGAGATTGACGAGAACCTCCGCCCTGAGAGGTCTCATTCACTCAGCGCATCGGCAGATTTCTACCACAATTTTGGTCGTTTGCAGACAAATATTTTGGTCGAGGGATTCTATACTCGCCTCAACGATGTCTTTACTTTGGTCAACAACCGCGAGGAGACTGACGACGAAGGAAATAACTATATTTACAAGACTCGTCGCAACGGCTCAGGTGCCGAGGTAGGCGGCATAACCACAGAGATTAAGCTCGGTATTCCCGACATTTTCGACGTGCAACTCGGCTATACATTCCAAAAGAGCCAATACGTTGAACCTGAGCAGTGGTCCGACGATGTAGAGGCACAGCGTCGTATGTTCCGCTCGCCCGACCATTATGGATACCTCAACTCTAACTTCTATATTAATAAAAAGTTACAGGCTTCATTATTCGGCACATTCACAGGCCCTATGCTCGTGCAGCACGCCGCCTACACAACAATCAACGGCATAGAGATGCCCGACTCCGAAGTAGTTACTCCGTCGTTCTGGGACTTCGGCTTAAAGGTAGGTTACACATTCAACCTATCACAGCTAATCAAGCTCGAAATAAACGCAGGTATAAAGAATATATTCGACTCATACCAGCGAGATTTGGATATAGGTGCAGGTCGCGACTCGGCATACATCTACGGTCCTTCACTCCCTCGCACCTACTTCTTCGGCGTGAAGCTACACCTATAAAATATTTTGATTTTTGCAGAAAATCGTATATCTTTGTCGTTTGTATGCGCACGCGCACGACGACACACGTACGCGCCCACTACGAGCGCGTACGTTTCGTTTGAGGACAACAACAATAAAAACAATAGAGTTATGCAGTTAGCAGACAAGTATTCACCCGAACAGATCGAACAGAAGTGGTATGACTTCTGGATTGAGAAGAATCTTTTTCACTCAGAGCCTGATGCTCGTGAGCCTTACACAATCGTAATCCCACCACCAAACGTAACGGGTATGTTGCATATGGGTCATATGCTCAACAACACGTTGCAGGATGTTTTGGTACGTCGTGCACGTATGCAGGGTAAGAATGCCTGCTGGGTGCCAGGTACCGACCACGCCTCAATCGCAACAGAGGCGAAGGTTGTAGCGAAACTCAAAGCCGAGGGCATCGACAAGGCATCGCTCACACGTGAGGAGTTCCTCGCACACGCTTGGGAGTGGAAGGAGAAGCACGGTGGCATCATCCTCCAACAGCTCCGCAAGCTCGGCGCATCGTGCGATTGGGAGCGCACCTGCTTTACAATGGACGAGCCTCGTACCGCAGGTGTCATCAAGGTATTTGTCGATCTCTTCCGCAAGGGTCGCATCTATCGTGGTGTGCGAATGGTTAACTGGGATCCATCTGCTCAGACAGCCCTCTCGGATGAGGAGGTAATCTATAAGGAGTCGAACGGTAAGCTCTACTACCTGCGCTATATGATCGAGGGTACGGACAAGTATATCGTAGTGGCTACGACACGTCCTGAGACCATTCTTGGCGATACGGCACTCTGCGTTAATCCTAATGACGAGCGTTACAAGTGGTTGCCAGAGGATGCACGTGTTATTGTACCTCTCGTTGGACGCTCTATACCCGTTATCCGCGATGAGTATGTAGATTTGGAGTTCGGTACAGGTGCATTGAAGGTTACACCAGCACACGATGTTAACGACTATATGCTCGGTGAGAAGTACGGCTTGGAGAGCATCGATATCTTCAACGATAACGGTACGATTAACGATAAGGTTGGTCTCTATGTTGGTGTTGACCGCTTCGAGTGCCGCAAGGTTATCGAGGGCGACCTGACAGCAGCAGGTCTTATGGAGAAAGTAGAACCATATACCAACAACGTAGGTTACTCGGAGCGTACGGGTGTCGCTATCGAGCCTAAACTCTCGATGCAGTGGTTCTTGTCAATGGAGGAGTTGGCAAAGCCTGCCACGAAGGCTGTATTGGAGGATATTATCAAGTTTGTGCCTGCCAAATACAAGAATACCTACCGCCACTGGATGGAGAACATCAAAGATTGGTGTATCTCACGTCAGCTATGGTGGGGTCAGCGCATTCCTGCATACTACCTTCCAAAGGGTGGTTACGTCGTAGCCGAGACTGCCGAGGAGGCATTGCAGCTTGCACAGCAGAAGGATGCATCGCTTACGATGGCAGACCTACGTCAGGATGAGGATGTACTCGACACGTGGTTCTCATCGTGGTTGTGGCCTATATCTGTATTCGATGGTATCCGCAACCCACACAACCCCGAAATTGAGTACTACTACCCAACAAACGACCTTGTAACAGGTCCAGATATCATCTTCTTCTGGGTAGCACGTATGATTATGGCGGGCTATGAGTGGAGAGACGAGAAGCCATTTGCAAACGTATATTTTACGGGTATCGTGCGTGATAAGCTCGGTCGTAAGATGTCGAAGCAGCTCGGCAATTCACCTGACCCACTCGACCTAATGGCGAAGTATGGTGCTGATGGTATGCGCGTTGCAATGCTTATGTCAACATCAGCGGGTAACGATGTTATGTTCGACGAGGCACTCTGCGAGCAGGGTCGTAACTTCTGCAACAAGATTTGGAACGCCTACCGTTTGATCAATATGTGGGAGGTAGATTCAACTATCCCACAGCCAGAGGCATCTAAGCAGGCTGTTGAATGGTTCGACGAAGTTATGGCAGAGCGCATCGAGCGTATCAACCACGATATGGACAACTATCGCATCTCGGAGGCATTTACCGAGCTTTATCGTCTCTTCTGGGATGATTTCAGTGGCTGGTATTTGGAGATGATTAAGCCTGCTTATCAGGCACCTATCGACGCTACGACTATCGCTCGCACGAAGAACTACGTAGATATGTTGTTACGTCTGTTGCATCCGTTTATGCCATTCGTAACCGAGGAGATTTGGCAAGACTTGAAGCCAGAGCAGGATATCTGCTCAATCGTTATCGCGCCACAGCCTAAGGCAGAGCGCAAGGCCGACGAGAAGATATTGAACCGATTTGCGTTGGCTCAGGAGGTTATTACCGCTATACGTAACGTGCGCAAGCAGAAGAACATAGCCCAGAAGGAGGCATTATCGTTGAACTACATCGCCGACAACAACTATCCAGCAGAGTATGAAGCAGTCATTGCGAAGATGGGTAACTTAAAGGAGGTTGTTGCCGTAACAGAGAAGGATGCTACGGCTGCCGCTTTCATCGTCAAGACCACGCAGTACTTCGTACCAATGGAGGGACAGATTGACAAGGAGGCTGAGTTGAAGAAACTCAACGACGATCTCACCTATTACGAGGGTTTCCTCGCATCGGTTATGAAGAAGCTTTCTAATGAGCGTTTCGTATCGTCAGCACCCGAAAAGGTTGTTGCCAACGAGCGCGCTAAGCAGGCAGACGCCGAGGCTAAGATTGCAGCATTGAAGGAGCAGATTGCAGCATTGAAGTAGGATGACTGACATCACGATATACACCGACGGCTCGGCACTGGGTAATCCAGGGCCGGGCGGTTATGGAATCGTACTTCTATCGGGGCCACACCGCAAGGAGCTCTCCGAAGGCTACCGTCTAACGACAAACAATCGAATGGAGCTACTTGCCGTGTGTGTGGCATTAGAGGCGTTGAAGTTCGATGGTTCGAATGTTACCATCTACTCCGACTCGAAATATGTTGTCGAGGCAATAAACCAGCGATGGGTCTTCGGCTGGGAGAAGAAGGGCTTTGCAGGCAAGAAGAACCCCGACCTATGGATGCGTTTTTTGCGCATATATCGTCGCCACAACGTACGCTTCGTGTGGGTCAAGGGGCATGCCTCAACCGTTGAAAACAACAGATGCGACCAGCTTGCCGTGGCTGCGGCATCGTCATCAAAACTATTGGAAGATTATGGATATGAAGGATAAGTGCGGAAAACAGACGTGGAAGCCTGGGACACTGATATACCCTCTTCCTGCCGTATTGGTGAGCTGCGGTTCAACGCCCGAGGAGTATAATATGCTGACCATAGCTTGGACGGGCACGGTCTGCTCCGAGCCTCCGATGAGCTACATATCGGTGCGCAAGGAGCGACACTCCTACGATATCATACGTCGCAACGGCGAGTTTGTCATCAACCTCACAACCGAGGCTATGGCACGTGCTACCGACTGGTGCGGCGTACGCTCGGGTGCTAAGGAGAATAAGTGGGATGCTATGGGACTTACGCCGATGGCAAACGACCACGTCAAAGCACCACTCATCGCCGAGTCGCCACTATCGATATGTTGCAAGGTGCGTCAGGTTGTAGAACTCGGCTCGCACGATATGTTCCTTGCCGACGTAGTTGGTATCGAGGCTGACGAACGATACATCGACCCCGAGACGGGCAAGTTCTCATTGGAGAGGGCAAAGCCAATAGTCTATTCACACGGCGAATACTTCCGTCTTGGAGAGCTTATCGGCCACTTCGGTTGGTCGGTTAGAAAGAAACCATCAAAGAGAAAATAACTATGACTGAGCAACAACACGATTTGCTAAATAAATATGAGGAGTCGCTACGCAAAACCCTCACCGACCGACTTACCGAGGGCAAGTGGTTGGAGGGACGACTACTCGAAGTTGAGGAGCTAAACGAGAAGTGGAAGAGCTCTGCACCATCCTATATGGCAGATGCCGTACCCGAAATTGCGAAATATCCATTGGTAGCCATTGCTTGGGCTATGTACGAGGGTATGGGCATAGCGGTGCTATGGGATAAGGAGTGGAACAGATACGAGGGTATGGAGGACTTCCATAAGATGTTCTGCGAGCCACGAGGATTTGACTGTATGGATGAGTATATCACCGAGATACTGCTCACCACCCCTCTGAACAGCCCCGAAGCAGAGAAGATTGAGAATATGGTGCGCTCGACAGCCGAGGTTGCACTCTCACTCATCCGCAAGGAGCAGGTCGAGGCACAGAGCGTTATGGCATTCCACGTATTTGCCCGTACGACGAAGGTTATGTTCGAGGCAGGTGTTGCCGTACAGCTTAAACGTATGGGATATAACTACGTGAAAGTTAATGCAGAGGTAGTAAGCTAATAGCCTACCAATTAACAGGTACATTTTTTATAACTTAAAACTTTAACAACGATGACAAAACCTAATCATTACGACTACCTCGCCCCAGAGATGGAGATGGTAGATGTTGCAATTGAGGCAGGCTTCGCCCTCTCGAATCTCGAGAATATTGGTGGCGAGAACCCTGAACAGGATTGGTAAACCGTAACACCAAAACACGAATGATAAGATTTATAATGTTTGCCGTTGCATCCCTACTATTTGCAGGATGTAACACTCATTTTGAGGAGTATTCCCCATCTAAGGCAGCTAATACCGAGTGTTGTTCACTCACTGTCAGTATCGACGAAGAGGCTACACGCACCTATGTAGAGGAAGGATTGTCGCTATGTTGGCACGCCGACGACCGACTATCGGTGTTCTATGGCACATCGCAGAATAGCGAGTATAAATTCACTGGCAAGACGGGCGACAAAGGTGGTGCAATAGTGCCTGTGGAGGAGAAGGAGGAGACTACGGATAGTAGTATCGATAATATATTAGCTCTTTACCCATACAATGGTTCAGCCAAAGTATCAAGTAATGGCTATATAACCACCACATTACCCTCAGTACAATACTTCGCCAACGAGACGTTCGGCAAGGGTGCAAATACGATGGTTGCATCAACCGAAAGTACGGAGGATACATTCCTATCATTCAGAAACGTATGTGGCTACCTTAAAGTTAAGCTCTACGGCGAGGGTAGCGTGAAGAGTATCAAACTTCAAGGCAACAACAATGAGTATGTTTCGGGCGAATATCTTATCGTTGCATATTATGGTAAGGCACCATATATGTTTAAGGCGAACTCTTGTCTGCAATACATTATTCTGGATTGCGACAATGGCGTCGTACTTGATAATAATATCAATAACCCCACAGAGTTTTGGTTCGCAATACCGCCAATCGAGTTTAGCAATGGTATAACTATCACCGCAACTGACATCAATGGCGACACCTTTGTGCAAACAACCGACAAGGCTGTTACGATCGAGCGTAACACCATTCAGCCAATGAAGGCAGTGGAGGCTAAGTTCAGCACACCGAAGTGCCAAAACAACGAGGTTTGGTACACAACCAGCAATGATACTGCTCTTGCAGGGCTTCCAACAGGCTCGTTCTCAGAAGACTATTTTGGTGCGGACATCATCGCACACACATACACCAATGGTTTGGGCGTCATCACATTCGATGGTAACGTAACGAAGATTGGTCAACACGCATTCTCTAATAAGGATACTCTTCGAAGCATCACAATTCCAGATAGCGCAACCACAATCGACTACAAGGCGTTCGCCTCGTGTACGAGTCTTGTAGAGGTGAGCGTTGGTAGTGGTGTTAAGAGCATCGGTGAGGAGGCCTTTATATACTGCGATAAACTTGCGGACATAAATATTCCAGATAGCGTAACTGAGATTGGAGTACGAGCATTCTGCGAGTGTAGTAGCTTAAAGAGTATCAATCTTGGCAACAACGTTATGAGCATCGGTACTGAGGCATTCCACTATTGCGATGCCCTTACAAGTGTAAATCTTGGTAAGAGCCTTACAACAATTGGTACATACGCATTTGGAAGTTGTACAAGCCTTGCAAGCATAACTCTACCCGACAGCCTAACGGCTATTGATGATGGTGTGTTCAGCAACTGTTCGAGTCTTAGCTCGATTACTATCGGCAGTGGTGTGAAGTCTATCAGAGCAAACGCATTCAAAAGTTGCTCAGCAGTTACAAGCATCATAATACCTGATAACGTTGAGCTTATTGATGAGTATGCATTCAGTAGCTGTTCGGCACTCGAAACTGTTGACGTTGGCAATGGTGTTATGACTATCGGCAAGCGTGCCTTTGAGTACTGCAAGAAGATGGAGACTATCACACTTGGCGAGAAGGTCGTAAGCATTGGCGATGGTGCTATGGCATATTGCAGCAACTTGAAGAGTCTATTCTGTAAGCCTAAGACACCTCCAACCATAGGTTCTAACATTCTTAGTGCCGTCAATAGCGACTATACTATCTACGTGCCTAAGGGCTGCGGCAGCACCTATAAGGCGGCGAATGGTTGGAGTAGCTACGAGTCTCGCATAAAGGAGTATGGCGACGATGATGGCGGTAGCAGCGACGAATATGACGTTGTGTTCGTGGCAGATTACATCCATATTTCGTACGAAAAGATTGGTGATGTAAACACCTATTTAGTTAAGGTTGGCGATAAAAATTTCGATAGCCACGAGTATGGCTCCGAGGACGGCACATATTATGTATTTGATATCTACGCCTCGTTGTATAGTAGCTCGAAGGTGCCTAATGGCACATATAATCTATCCAGCTCTGCCACAGCAGGCACACTATACGCTGGTAATGGCTACTACTATAAGTGGACGTTCAATCCATTCGCACACCCTAACTACTTAGGCTATTATGCTGAGGGAACAGTTGTTGTTACGGCTGATGGCATTGATGCTGTAATAACTATGGAGGATGGTACAAAGCACCACGTTACCTACAATGGCAGACCAAGCCTATAACGTAGGTCTATAACTCTGAGAAAAGATGGTTGCTCTTTTGTGAAAGAGCAACCATCTTTTCTTTCTATATATACTATGTGAGCATTGCGAGGATGAGTATAACGCCAAAGTAGCCTTGTTCTACAACTTCTAACAAAAAGGGCTGTCCATATAAAAAATGGACAGCCCCAACCCTCATAACGAGGATATACTATTTAACTGCATTAACAATTGCCTCAAATGCCTTTGGTTCGTTGAGTGCAAGATCAGCCAAAACCTTACGGTTGAGGGCGATACCCTTAACATTCATCTTACCAATAAACTCTGAATAAGTCATACCATACATACGAACCGCAGCGTTGATACGAACGATCCACAATGAACGGTAATTTCTCTTCTTCTCACGACGGTGTGCATATGCAAACTGCAAACCCTTCTCGACAGTATTTTTCGCAACTGTCCAAACGTTTCCCCTTGAACCAAAGTTACCCTTGGCAAGTTTCAAAACCTTCTTTCTTCTTGCGCGTGACGCAACAGCGTTGACTGAACGTGGCATAAATTAAAAGTTTTTGATAGAGCTGATAGCGGTGTGATTCTCTCACACTCTTTGGGGCTATTGCGCTCCGTTGTTAATTAAATAAATTGTTGTTAGCTACTACTTTTACCGCTGCCCGATAATTACTTAACGAGCAACTGCTTGATCTTAGCCTCATCAGCTGAAGATACGATACCTGAGTAGCAAAGGTTACGCTTACGCTTCTTAGTCTTTTTTGTCAGGATGTGACTGTGATAAGCGTGCTTACGCTTGATCTTACCTGTGCCGGTGAAAGAAAAACGCTTCTTCGCAGCGGCATTTGTTTTCATTTTTGGCATTGTTACAAAAAGTTAATTAGTTAAACATAGCGTGCAAAGGTAACACTTTTTTTCTATATCGCAACGTTTTTCAACTTTTATTTACTGTTTCGCACGCAAAACCATCACTAAAATAGCATCACTAATGTAGTATCTAACAAAAACGGGGATGACCAAAAAGTAATTTAGTCATCCCCGTTGGATTATGATGGAAATTATTTCCTAAAATCTATATGTGCACGTAAGACCTACATTAGCCAAGCCAATAGCATTGAATTCAGCTGCGCTATAACCATAAGCATAGAAGATACGAGGTCCAATTGCAGGAGTCCAATCTAACGACAGAGCCACAGAATGTCCGAGGTTTACGCCCAAACGTGCCATACCAGCAGCTCCAACATAGGCATAATTCTCACGGCCACCGACATTGACACCAGCACCCAAATCAACAAACCACAAGCCCGTACTTGGAGTCCAATCCATCTCAGCTACTCGCCAGTTGTAAAGAGCTGTAAAATCAGCTGTTACAAAACCAGTAGGATTTGTCCAAGAAGCACCAAAACGAGCCTCTAAATACTCACTTGAATTAGTATTATACTGTGCAACAGCCTGGAAACCAGAACCTACACGTGCACCCAAAGAGAAATCCTGTGCAAAAGCCGATGTTGCGAAGAGAGCAACAGCAATCAAAAGGAGAAACTTTTTCATAATATTCATCTTTTAAGAGTTAAAATAATTTTCTAAACACAAATATAATATTTATTATTATAACCACAAAATTTTTCCAACATAAAGTACATATCAATAAATATAACGCCATGCAAAAGACCACGTGCTGAGATAAAAAAAACGCTGACAGCCGAGTAAAACCCGACAATCAGCGTTATAGCACCAATGCCCAAGACAATCGCTTATCGCTTGGTCTTATATGCTGCACGATATGAGCCGCGCGCCATCTTCTGCAATTTGCCTTTGATAAGGTTGCGACGCAGAGGCACAAGGTGGTCGGTGAACACCCTACC